>JAEEGL015633065.1_pt1 | contig 15616 bp, 14 predicted proteins | sample 9134231 | NCBI WGS metagenome assembly JAEEGL01 (sample SAMN16246548, study PRJNA631951) | gut metagenome | biome: gut microbiome; feature: rumen; material: fiber-attached | host: Bos | place: Iran: Karaj | collected 2018-10
CTGATCTGGTTCAATACTTCTGCAAGATAAGGAACAATCTCCTCATAATCAGTAACCGTAAGCTGTTCTCCGATCAGAAGGGTTCCGGGATTTATTCCGATGATTGCGATCAGTTCTCCGGCTTCCCCCTCCGCGGCCTTGCCCAGGACTTTGCAGTTGCAGTCCAGTGTCCATTTTTCTTCTCCGACGACAAGATACGCCATCGCCTTGCTTTCCGTAATTGTGATGGTCACCCGGTTTGGAAGGGACCGGGTCACGAAAACTTCTTCAACATACGGAAGTTTTGCAAATACTCTGCTTACAGCAGCAAAGCGGTCAAAGAAAAACAGATTATCTCCTTCTTCGATATCGACTGCTTTGATGATCTCTTCCTTAGTGTAATGTTCATTCCCGATAACTTCGATTTTTGATACACGGAAAATGATGCTCATTACAAAGATAAGTCCGATTACGATAACGGTAAAAACCAGCGGACCGCTTATCCTGCCCAAAAAACCACGGGTCTTGAAAAGGGCGGAAAGAGTTTTTCTTTCAGAATTCATGATCAATTCCCTTTCTCAGACTGAACGAAAGAAAGGATGGAATCTGCGATCCGTTCAGCTGAATCGGGTACGCAAAATGAGCGCATCGCCTGACTCATTGTATTTTTCCGATCTTCAGAAGTCAATATTTTTCGTATGGCATCAAGAAGAGTTTCGGCAGAAAAAGAACCTTCTGTAAGAACAATGGCTGCCCCGGCACTTTCAAATACCCTGGCGTTTTTTTCCTGATGGTTGTTTGTCACGTTAGGAGACGGAACAATTATGGCCGGTTTTCCAATGTAAGCAAGTTCAGAAAGTGTCGATGCTCCGGCACGGCAGAGTATCAGGTCAGCGGCAGAGAAATATTTCGGAATTTCATACAGATAATCCCGTACAGAAAGACTTGTTCTTTGTCCTGCCTGAGGAACGTTTTCTTCGATCTTCCCGTATTCTTTGTAATACTGTTTGCCGGTTACATGAATCAGATTGAATGAATCTGAAGGAAAAATATATGAGAGTTTTTCAATCATCCCGTTCATGAAACCGGAACCAAGAGATCCCCATACAGACAGAACCATTGGAAAATCAGGATCAAGGCCTAAATCTTTTTTTGCCCTGACCAGGTCGTTCTCAAGAAGAAAAGCATCACGTACCGGAGTACCTGCGTAGAGGACTTTTGAAGAAGGATAGTATTTCATGCTGCTTTCATATCCCACAAAAATCCGATCAACGATTCCGGTGAGCATTTTCGTTGTCAGTCCGGGAACGGCATTGCTTTCATGAATAAAGGTTGGGATTCCTAATAATCTGGCAGCGGAAAGAACCGGGAAACAGACATATCCTCCGGTCCCGATCACAGCATCGGGAGCTGCTTTTTTCAGGATGGAAAGGGACCGAAAAAATGAAGAAAACAGGTTGAAAACGGTTTTTAAATTGTGAATGATATCGTCAATCCCCTTTCCTCTGCTGAGATTGGAGACAGGGATCGCCTCAATCGGATATCCTTCTTTTGGAACGATATCCATCTCCATCATTCCTCTTGCACCGATAAACAGAAAATCACAGGATTTATCTCTTGCGGAAAGCTTCTGAGCAATTGAGACGGCAGGATAAATGTGCCCGGCAGTCCCGCCGCATGTAAATACGTATTTCATATAATGCTCCGTTTAGAAAAAAGCGGGTTTAACCCGCTTTTTCTGCTTAATAACGATTCATAATGCCTAAAAACGAGAGGATGGCAAATAAAAAAGAAATTCCTGTAAACAGGTAAAACAATTCTTTTTCTGACCATTTTTTGCCGGTCCATCCGCCCATTTCAAGATGGTGATGAAAAGGAGCCATCCGAAAGATCCGCTTTCCATGCGTAACCTTGAAATAGATAACTTGAATGATATCTGAAAGAGTTTCAATCAGATAAACGATTCCTACAGTGATCAGGATCAGAGGCATGTCATGAACGAAAGCAAGAGCAGAGATTGCTCCTCCTAGGAATAGGGAGCCCGTATCACCCATAAACACTTTGGCCGGATTGAAATTATATATTAAAAAGGCAAACAATCCGCCTAGAAGCGCAGATGAGAAGATTCCGATCTCCAGCTTTTCTGCGCCCCACAGAAAAGAGACGGCAACAAAAAAGAGCAGGACGGGAATGGAGGTTCCGGTTGCCAGTCCGTCTACACCATCGGTAATATTGACTGCGTTGACCGTACCGACGATCGCAAAGATGGAAAGAAGCACATACAGCCAGAGAGGGATAGACACGCTGACATTGAAAAAAGGAATATAAAGAGACGAAGAGATATAATGCAGCCGAATCAGGAAAAAGATATAGATAAAAGCTGCAACAAGCTGAAGAAGAAATTTCACACCGGCGGAAAGACCCAGATTCTGTTTGTGACGCAGCTTTTCCCAATCATCCAGAAAACCGATGGCGCCGAATACAAGAGCAAAGGCAAAAACGAAAAGGTGTACAAGTTTTCCTTCTGCCAGGGAGGGAAATCCGACAGTAAGACACGCGGTCAGAGTGCCAAGAATAAAGAGGAATCCGCCCATAGTCGGTGTACCGCTCTTCGACATGTGCCAGACCGGCCCGTCCGGTTTTATCTGCTGTCCGGCATGTATCTTTTGAAGCCAGGGAATATAGACTTTCCCAAACGCAGCGGCTATTGCAAAAGATATGCAGAACGCAAGAATGAGCTTTATTGTCATGAATGCTTCTCCTCAAGATATGATAAAACGATTTCACGCTCATCGAAATGATGTTTGCTGTGACCGATCACTTGATAATCTTCGTGACCTTTTCCGGCAAGCAATATTACATCACCGCGCTGTGCATTGTCAATTGCCCAGTGGATTGCTTCAACCCGGTCGCGGATAACGACGTAAGGGGTACTGCTGGTCCGGAAGCCGACAAGGATATCCCGTATGATAGAGTCCGGATCTTCAGTTCTCGGATTATCACTTGTAACGATGCATAGATCCGATCCTTCGGCGGCTGCAGCACCCATGATCGGACGTTTTAAATGATCCCTGTCGCCTCCACAGCCGAATAGGGTGATCAGACGCCCCCGTGCAAGCGGTTTAAGCGTTTTTACGATTTTTTTCAGAGCATCGGGTGTGTGAGCATAATCAATAATGACGGAATAATCCGTATCGATAGGAAGCACTTCCAAACGGCCTTTTACACCGGATGATGTCTGCATGGCTTCAACGATTCTTTTCATCGGCAGTCCAACCGAACGGCAGACAGCGACAGCAGCAAGTGCGTTGTAGACAGAAAAGTCACCAGGGATCGGGAGCCAAACACGATTCACCTCTCCGTCACAGGAAAGATCAAAAGAGACTCCTTTTTCTGTGGACTGTATCCCGGAGGCAAAGAAGTCCGCCGAACTGTTACGGACAGAATAAGTCTTGCATTCACAGGGAAGCCCATGCAGAAAATATCCGGAATAAGAGTCATCTTCGTTGATACAAGCTACAGAACAGTTGTAAAAGAGTTTTTTCTTTGATGCTGCATAGTCTTCCATCGTATGATGGAAATCCAAATGATCCTGTGTCAGATTGGTGAAGGCGGTGACATCGAAATGTATTCCCCCCACACGGCCAAGCTTCAGCGAATGAGAAGATACTTCCATTACTACGTATCTGCATCCGGAATCTGCCATCTCTGCAAGAAGCTTCTGCAGTTCAAAACTTTCCGGCGTTGTATGATCAGATGGGATGACACGGGTTCCGATAAGGTTGCTGATGGTTCCGATCAGCCCGACTTTTTCTCCGGTACAGGTTTCCAGAATATGCTTTATTATATAGCTGGAAGTTGTTTTTCCGTTTGTACCTGTGATCCCGATCATAACGAGGTTTTCGGCAGGTCTGCGGAAAAAATTTATGCTGGCGATTGCAAGTGCATTCCTGCAGTTTGGAGTGAGGACAAACGGGATTTCTTCATTTGGCCGAATTTCGCATAAAACAGCAACGGCACCGCGTTTCAGTGCAGCGGGAATGTATTTATGCCCGTCTGTTTCAAAGCCGGAAATCGCAACAAACAGATCGCCTGGTTCAGTTTTCCTGGAATCATAACTGATCCCGGATATTTCTGTATCCGGATCTATATTGGAATCAAGGATATCGATCCCTGAAAGAAGTTCTCTGAGAAGCATACTTCACATTTCTCCTGTTTTCTCTGCAACGCGAAGCTTTGCACTTCTGGATCGCGGGTTTTCGAGCCGCTCTGTTTCAGTAGGCAGTATTGGTTTCCTGCTAACCGACCGCAGTGTTTGGCGGAATCCACAGACACATACCGGAAGTTCTCTGGGGCAAATACATCCGTTTTCTCTTGCGGCAATTCCCTGTTTGACGATCCGATCCTCGAGTGAGTGAAAAGTAATAACACAGAGTCTGCCGTGATCAGCAAGTTTATCCGGCGCATAACGGATCATTTCGGAGACAGCACCGAGTTCATCATTCACTGCGATACGAATCGCCTGAAAAGTACGCTTGGCCGGATGCTGCTTCTCCCTTAAAGCTGCAGCAGGCATGGCAGAACGTATGATTTCGGACAGTTCTACGGTCGTTTCTATTTTTTTCTTTTCCCGTGTGCGAACGATGGCATCAGCGATCCTTCTGGAATATCGCTCTTCTCCATATTTCCAAAATAAATCGGATAAACGCTCAGCATCCCAGCAGTTTACAATCTCGGAAGCAGTCAGCTCAGAACGCGTATCCATTCTCATGTCAAGAGGTGCATCTTTCATATAGGAAAAACCTCTATATGCGTTGTCAAGCTGTGGAGACGATACTCCGAGGTCAAAAAGCATCCCGTCGACTTTTTCGATTCCCATATGGTCAAGTATATCGCATATATTCCTGAAATCCTCATTGACAAACAGGATCCTGTCCTCAGCACCGGAAAAACGCTGTTTTCCTTTTTCAATCGCAAAGGGATCTTTGTCAAATGCAATCAGCTTCCCTTTTTCAAGACGGGAAAGAATCTCAGCGGAATGACCGCCCATACCGAAAGTACCATCCACATAGATCCCGTTACTGTGTATATTGAGATTAGCAATCGATTCATGAAGTAAAACGGGATAATGTTCAGTTTGCGAATCCAAAAGGAATACCTCCCAAGAAAAATAGCCGGAATATTCCGGCTATTATCTATTTGTTCACTCTTTTGACGGAGTCTGTACTGGTCGTTTCTGAGGGGACGACTGTTCAGTTTTTTTCTGCTGCACTGGTTTGACCGGAGCTCCGGCAGAAGCAAAGGCACTGTGTGCTGAACGAATGGATTTAAGAGATTCATTAAGACTGAACTCAGCCCGTTTCATCAAATCATCCACATATTCGCTGGCAACACGGCGGAGTTCGTTTGACTTCGCATCTGCAGAAGAAAGCATCTCAGCACTTTTCGCTCTGGCTACACGAACGATTTCCTGTTCTTCGACAAGACTCTTTGCTTTTTCCTCAGCACTTTTACGCAGTGCCTCCGCTTCACGCTTCGCATTGCCGATGAATTCATCCCTGGCTGAAACGAGGCGCTTTGCTTCTGCAAGCGATGTGGGAAGGTTGGCTTTGATTTCGTTTATGATCTCGATTGCTTTTTCCCTCTCAATGATACATTTGTCGTTTCCAAGGGGAACACGATATGCTTCCGTAATCATACCATACAGAATATCAAGCAGTTCTATGACATCGTTATCCATTTTGCTTCCTCCATAATTCAGCTTTTTTTTCAATATCGGGAATGATTTCGTGAGGTACCAGCCCCGTCAGGTCTGCACCGTATTTCGACATTTCTCGAACAATGCTAGAGCTGAGAAACGTATACTTTTCACTGGATGTGAGAAACATGGTTTCCAGCGAAGAATTGATCCGCTTATTCACGAGATTCATCTGAAACTCATATTCAAAATCCGAAGCAGCTCTGAGGCCTTTAACGACAACAGCATGTTCAAAACGCGAAGCATATTCTGCCAGAAGGCCGGAATAATACTCCACACGGACATTTCCATATCTCTGGATGGATCGGCCAATCATATCCATGCGTTCTTCAACTGTGAACATGGTAGAGGGTTTCGAAGCATTATTCAGGACGCAGACAATCACTTCATCAAAGATGTGCGATGCCCTGCGGATGATATTCAGATGACCGAGCGTTATCGGATCAAAACTGCCAGGGCAGATCGCAATACTCATGAAAAAACGGATTCTCCTTCCGAAAGGCGTGTAAAAAGACTGATTCTGGTTTTGCCGTATATATAATCCCGCATGAAGATATATGGAGGAAATAGTTCAGAAAAGACCTGTTCTTTTCTTGATTCAACGATTATTATACCACCCTCGTTCAATATGTCAAATAGATTGATATTTTTGAGGATTGGATCATACAGCTTGGAATCATAAGGCGGATCAAGAAAAATGAGGTCGAATTTTCCGCAGTGCTGCAAAAATGATAAAGCATCGCACTGGACCACTTCTGCTTTCAAACTGCAGCGCTGCAGGTTTTTGCGTATGATCTCTGTTGCTGCTCGGTTTTTATCAACGAATACAGCACTGCGTGCTCCCCTGCTCAGACATTCAATCCCAAGCTGTCCGGAACCGGCAAACAGATCAAGGACAGTACTTCCTGAAACGGAAAACTGAATAATATTGAAGACTGATTCCTTCACATTGTCGGTGGTAGGACGGGTATCTGTTCCTGGCAGAGTATCCAGCTTCCTTCCGCGAAGAGATCCTGAGATGATTCGCATTTCTTAATCCTTTTCTTGTGTTTCATTGTGGAAAGTTTGATAAACAGATAAAGCGGCTTTGGCGGGAAGGACACAGGCCAGATCATCTAGAGAAGCTTCCCGGATAGCGCGGATTGTATGAAAATAAGCAAGAAGATCGGCTTTCCTCTTCTGGCCGATACCAGGCACGGTATCCAGAACTGAATCCATTTTCTCTTTACGGATCAGGCGCTGATAAGTTATAGCAAAACGGTGTGTCTCTTCCTGAATGCGTCCAAAGAAGGAAAACAGTTCGATAGGGTTCTGGATAGTTACTTCCAGTCCATCCGGAGTAACCAGAGCTCTTGTCCTGTGGCGTTCGTCTTTGACCATACCATATATGTCGATATTCAGAGAGAAGGAACGAAGGACTTCCTGAGCAGTATGTGCATGCCGCTCGCCGCCATCGATCAGAATCAGATCCGGAAGAGAGGAAAAGGAAGGGTCCTGCTGATTGTATCTTGTAAAACGACGTTCCAGACACTGTTCAATGCTCGCATAATCATTTTGTATTTCCATGTCCTTTATGCGGAACTTCCGGTATTCCTTTTTAGCAGGTTTTCCATTAAGAAATACCGTCATTGCGGCAACAATGCCATCATTGCCCAGATTAGAAATATCATAGGCTTCGATTCTTTCAGGAAATCGATGAAGAGAAAGTTGCTTCTGAAGTGTGTGAAGAACTGTTGCCTCCTGCTGCTCTTTGCTGTTCAAGCGCTTCATTTCTTCGTTCGCATTGACTGTGGCATAGGAAAGCAGTTTCTTTTTTTCTCCCCGAACGGGTGTTTCTATATGTATTGTCTTCCCTGATAGTTCACACAGCTCTTTTTCTAGTTCCGAAAAAGATTCTCCGCTGAACTGTGAAAGGATTGTCGGGGGGATTCGTACCGTACCGGAAGTGTAATACTGAGAAGCAAAAGAAAGAACAGCCTCTTCGTCAGATTCGACAGGTTCATCAGTAATGAGAACGTTTTTATCCACAAGCGTTCCGTTGATAAATCGGATGACTGAAAAACAGCTGACAGAACCACGGGAGAAACCGATAGCGTCCGTTTCAGAAGCATGGTTGGACAGAACGAGCTGACGGTTCTGAAGAGATGTAAGAAACGCAATCCGATCTCTAAGCTCAGCTGCTTTTTCAAAATGCAGCTGAGCAGCCTCTTCTTCCATCTGGACGCGCAGATCACGTGTAAGTTCGGCTCCTTTTCCTTCAAGAATACGGACAGCCTGTGCGATTCTGGCACAGTACTCTTCTTGAGGAACATTTCCGGAACACCAGCCCAGACATTTATGAAGATGATAATTCAGACACGGCCTGGAAATTCCTATATCACGGGGAAACTTTTTGCTGCAGTCGGGAAGCAGAAGTGCTCCTTTGATTTCTGAGATGATACCGAAGCTTTTTTTTCTGCCTCCGAAGGGACCAAAATATAATGCTCCATCCTGTTTCTTCTTCGCGGAGATAGCTATCTCAGGATACTCTTCCTGTACTGATACACGAATGAATGGATATCCTTTATCATCTTTCAGAAGAATATTATAACGGGGACGATGCTGTTTGATCAGCGAGTTCTCCAGAACGAGTGCCTCCAATTCTGAAGTTACAAGAATTACCTCGAAATCCTGTATCTTCATGATCATGGCAGATACTTTTCCTGTATGCGTTCCGTGAAAATAGCTTGAAACTCTGTTTTTCAGTTTTTTTGCTTTTCCGACGTAAATAACAGTACCGTCTTTATCCTTCATTAGATAAACGCCGGGAAGAAGAGGAAGTTTATTCGCTTTTTCTATCAATTCCTGTTTCATGTTCCAATAATGAAAAATAAGGGCGTGCACTGCACGCCCTCAGTAATAACATCATTTACTCGGAAAAATCAGAGTCGATCAGTTCAGATAAGGTAGCGATTGCATCGTCTTCGTCAGCGCCGTCAGCAATCAGAGTAATGGTCGATCCTTTTACGATTCCAAGGGAAAGAACACCAAGAAGGCTCTTTGCGTTGACCCTGCGTTCTTCTTTCTCAACCCAAATACTGCTTTTGAATTCATTGGCTTTCTGAATAAAAAATGTAGCGGGTCTGGCATGAAGACCGACCTGATTGTTAATAATGACTTCTTTCGTTATCATTCAATACATTCTCCTCGTGTAGAATATGGCTATAAAATAGCAAAATTTCTTTCAATCGTCAATACGTTTTCATGGATTCGTGATTTTACACATGAATCCGGAAAAAACATCTTTGTTTTATTTCAGTTCGACAATAGTAACTCCTGTTTCCCCTTCTCCAAAGAGGCCGAGCCGAAAAGATTTCACCAGCTTGTTTTTTTTCAGCATCGTATGGATAGCGGCGCGAAGCACCCCTGTGCCTTTTCCGTGTATGATCGTTACGGTATTGAGTTTTGCCATCACGGCATTGTCCAAATACTGTTCTGCTGTATATACCGCTTCTGCGGCCTCTAAACCTCTCAGATCGATGGAAGAACTCATTCCGGCTGAACGGAGTTCAGTACCGGATGACACAGGTCTGGATTCCTTCTTCTTTTCATTCTCCAAAAGATAAACGTCTTCTTCTTTCGCGGTAACAGTCATTATACCGGCTTTCAGGGTAAGTTCTCCATCCTTTGATACAGAGAGGACTTCTGCTTTGCTGTTGATGGAACGGATGAGAACGACATCTCCGGCCTTTACTCTGCGCGATGAGACAAGTGATTCTTCCGCTTCTGAAACAGTAACTGGACGGATGTTCTCGCCGGCACTTTTCAGTCTGGCGCGTAGTTTGTTCCTTTCTTCGTTAATCCTGTTCACATCGTCAAGCTCGTTTACAGTTCTCTTCATTTTGTCAAGTTCTGCAAACACCTCTTCTGCAGCGTTCCTTGCTTCCTGAAGTATCCGCTCTGCTTCCCTTTTCGCTTTTATTTCTGACTTCTCCAGCCTGACTTCCAGTTCAGCTCTCAAGCGAGCAGATTTTTTTTCGTTCTCAACGATCGATTGCAGTTTTTTTGCCTCCGAACGTTTATCCTCTTCCAGTCGGACGCGAATCTCATCCAGCTTGTTTATTGTTTCTTCAAGGCTGACATCAGAGGAGAGAAGTCGTTCTGACGCATCCTGTATGATTTCTTCTGAGATCCCCAGTTTCCGTGCTATGGCGAATGCATTGGATTTTCCTGGAATGCCCATTATTATCCTGTATGTAGGGCTGAGTGTGTTCACATCGAACTCGCACGAGGCGTTCTGAATCCGTTCGTGATTGATCGCATAGATTTTCAGTTCGGAATAATGTGTCGTAGCTGCTATGAGTGCGCCTTTTTTTCTGCCTGCTTCTATAATAGAGATTGCAAGAGCAGCGCCTTCCGTAGGATCTGTACCGGCCCCCAGTTCATCGAAAAGAAGCAGCGAGTTATCATCGCATTCATCCAGGATTTCCACGATGTTTTTCATATGAGATGAAAACGTTGAAAGATTCTGTTCTATGCTCTGTTCATCCCCGATATCGGCCATAATGTGGGAGAAGACAGGCAGACTTGTGCCAGAATCAGCGGGAACATGCAGTCCGCACTGATTCATGAGTGCAAGCAGACCAATCGTTTTAAGAGCGACGGTTTTTCCTCCGGTATTTGGTCCGGTTATAACGAGTGTATCAAAATTTTCTCCTAAAAGAATATCCGTAGGAACTGTTTTTGCCGGATCCAGAAGCGGGTGTCTGGCATGGCGAAGGATGATCCCCTTTAGAGAGGTTTCTGCCTCAACGCCTTTCATGACAGCAGATAATTTTGCTTTTGAAAAGATGAAATCAAGCTGAATGATCTGATGAAAATCAGAAAGGATATCTTCTTCATGTGATGCGCAGTCAGCAGACAATTCAGCAAGAATCCGTTCAATTTCTTTTTTTTCACCCGCAAACAGTTCTCGCAATTCATTGTTGGCGCGGACAACAGAAGAAGGCTCTATAAAAACAGTCATCCCGGAAGAAGAAACATCATGAATAAGACCGGGAATATCATTTTTATACTCGATTTTTACCGGAACGACAAAACGTCCGTTTCGCGTGGTGATCAGCTGTTCCTGAAGTGCTTTTGAATAGGATGGAGAAGAGATGATCTTCTGAAGGGACGAACGGATACTCTGAGATTCCAGGCGGATCTTTTTTCGAATGGAAGCAAGTTCTTGAGAAGCAGTATCGGCGATCTCGTCTTCTCCAAGAATCGAATCCGTGATGCGCTGTTCAAGAAAACGATTTCCACGGAGAGCATGAAAGAACGGATCCAGACAGGAGTCGGGAACTTTGTCGTTTGTCCTGTAGTTTTTCAGAACGCGGGCTGCTTGAAGAACTTTTGCAATATTGAGAAGTTCTACTGTATTGAGAACACCGCTCATTACTGCGCGATGGAGGCAGAAAGATATATCCTGAACACGAAAAAAAGAAGGGCTTCCGTTATATATAAGCATACTGAGGGCAGCGCTGGTTTCAGCAAGAGATCGCCGCACCTCCGCAGTCCCGATTTGTGGTTTGAGCGATAGAGCAAGTTCTTTCGCCTTGTCACAGACGCAGTATTCTGAAAGCCTGCGGAGAACTGTATCCAGTTCCAAAGTTTCCAGATATTTTGTATTAATCATTTTTGTTTACCGATTTCCAGAGTTCAAGTGTACTGAATTTCCTCTCCGAGTGCATAAGGAAATAGCGTTCGCAGATATGTTCAAGATCCTGGAGACGTTCCTGCGGCAGGGAGAAAGAAAGAAAACTTTTCAGATTTGCGCTGAGAATATAACGCATTGCGGATAGAATTTCCGGTTCGATTATTGATGCAGTACCCAGGGAAGGCTTATAACATTCTCTGCAGCAGACGATTCCGGATTCTGGACAGAAAAGCGGGTCATCCGGGTAATCCTTACCGCATTCACAGCAACGGCGGATACTGGGTTCATATCCAGTGAATGTGCAGAGTTTCAGTTCGAATGCAGCTTTGACCTGTGAATCAGGACATAGATTGTTGCTGAGAGCATAAAGAGAATTGAGTGCAAGTCTCAGGAGATCATTGTCAGCGACTTCTTCAAAAATAAAAGCATCAATGATCTCCAGAATATAAAAGGAAAGATAGTATTTGGATATCTCTTTTCGTAATCCGGGAAATGACTCGACTAAAGAAGCCTCTTTTACAGTGTAGCGCCCGTTCCTGTTTTCCAGAACGAAGTCCGAATATGTCAGTGCCTGCGTTGCCGCGGCTAGTTTGTTCTTCTTGCTGTAAGCCCCGTGAGCTGTTACTGTTATCTTACCGTTGCTTTCCGAATAGAGAGTGAGGATCCTGTCTGCTTCTTTATAGCGAACTTCCCGAAGAATCAGGCCTTTCGTCCGGATAAACATGCAATCAATCCTCAGTAAACCCGAAATTGCTGAGAAGGATATCTGAATCACGCCAGTTTTCCTTCACTTTTACCCATGTCTGCAGATTTACTCTGCAGCTGAGCAAGTGCTCGATATCCGCTCTGGCAAGACTTCCGATCTTTTTTAGCATCGACCCGTTTTTACCGATAATGATCCCTTTATGGGATGACTTTTCACAGTATATAACGGCTTCAAGATCGACCATTCCGGATTCGCGTTCCTTAAAACGGCTGATTTCCACTGCAATACCATGAGGAATCTCTTTATCAAGACATTGCAGGATCTTTTCCCGGATCATTTCTGCGCAGATCTGTTTTTCCGGCTGGTCTGTGATCATATCGTCAGGAAAGAGATGCGGCGATTCATCAGCAAACCGTTCCATCTCATCGAGAAGAATAGCAAGCCCGTCTCCTGTTTTTGCAGAAAGCGGAACGACTGCATCAAAAGGATATACTGAACTATAGCGCGCAATGACGCTCAAAAGGTCTTTTTTATCAATAAGATCAATTTTGTTCAATGCCAGGATACACGGCAATCCGGAAGCTTGGATTTTCCGGATCAGTTCCGCTTCCCCGCTGTCGATTATTTCTGTAGGTTCCGCTACAAGAATAATGCAGTCCACATCGAAAGCCGTATTGTTGATCACATTTGCCATATACTGACCAAGCTTGTTTTTCGGCTTATGAAAGCCTGGCATATCCATCATTATGAATTGAGTTTCTCCATGATCTACTACAGCGGTAATACGGTTTCGAGTAGTCTGAGGTTTGTCTGAGACAATCGAGATCTTTTCCCCCACCAGCGCGTTTATCAGTGTGGATTTACCTACATTCGGTCTGCCGCAGACGGACAGAATGGCCGATTTTGTCATCATTTTTCTCCCATAATAAGTTTTTCACGGGTCCTCATGGCCTTTTTCATTTCACCTTCATCCATATGATCATAACCGAGAAGATGAAGCACGGAATGTACTGTAAGATAACGGACCTCCTGATAGAAACTATGTCCGTACTCTTTTGCCTGGTTCTCACAATGCGGAACAGACAGTACGATATCACCGAGAATAATCCGCCCCGTGTCGTTATTCATCTCACAATCCTCGATGGAAAAGGCTCCCGGTACCAGTTCACTGTTCGGAAAGGAAAGAACGTCTGTTGCTCTGTCAACAGAACGAAAACTGCTGTTTATGATGCGGATCTCTTCGTCGTCAGTAAGCAGAACGCTGATTTCACAGGCGTCCCCTATCCCTTCGGCATTCAGTGTGCAGGAGACGGCTGAACGGATACTGTTTCTGGTGAGCAGATGTCTGTGAAAATGTCCTTTCACGGAAAAATCGATATGATGTTTCATGTTAATGTACGCTTCTTCTCCTGGGGGGTTTTTCCGGAATGTCCGGACTCAAAAGCTTCATACGCATCGATGATTTTCTGGACAAGCCTGTGGCGGACAACATCGTCTCCGGTAAGCTGACAGATTGCAATATCATCAATATTCTGAAGAACTTTCATAGCGATTTTTAATCCGCTGGTTTTATCTTCTGGAAGATCGATCTGAGTTATATCCCCCGTGATGACAGCCTTGGAACCAAAACCCAGACGGGTAAGGAACATTTTCATTTGCTCTCTTGACGTGTTCTGGGCTTCATCCAGGATAATAAAACTATCGTCAAGCGTTCTGCCGCGCATATAAGCCAGCGGTGCTACTTCGATGTTTCCTCGTTCCAGATATTTCTGATAAGTATCCGCACCGAGCATATCGAAAAGCGCGTCATATAATGGACGAAGATACGGATCTACCTTGCTCTGGAGATCACCCGGAAGAAATCCGAGCCTTTCGCCGGCTTCCACAGCCGGCCTTGTGAGAATGATCCGGTTGATCTTGCCGGCGCGGAAAGCAGCAACAGCTGCAGCAACAGCAAGGTAAGTCTTCCCGGTACCGGCAGGACCAATGCCAAGCGTTATCGTATTCTGGACGATTGCGGAACAGTATTTTTTCTGTCCGATTGTTTTTGCCTTGATCGGTTTTCCTTTTGCAGTGATACAAATCACATCACCGGCTAAATCACGGATCTGATCGGTTTTGTCTTCACGGGATAGGCCGATGATGTAGCGGACATTCTGCGCATCGATAAGTTCTCCCTTGGAAGAAAGATACAGCAATGCTTCCAGTGTTTTCTCTGCAAGATAAACGTTCTCTGCAGAACCGGAGAGAACGATCCGGCCTTCTCTGTTAACCACATCAACAGAGAGATCGTTTTTCAGAATTTCCAGATTCTGATCAAAAGAACCGAAAACGTTGATAATATGCTCAAGTCTGTCGACTTCAATGATTTTTTCTATCAATCAAATTCACCCGTCTTTTTTTCTCGTATCATATCACATCTGCTCGCGAGAATCCATCAAAAAAGCCTTCCGTAGAGGAAGGCTTTTCAGCATTGAAGTCAGGAACGGATACTGCTTTTCAGAATTTCCGGAAATGCGGAATAGGTATCAAGTTTGTCCAGACACTCCTGATAGTTCTCCCCGCGTGTGAGAATATAGAGCTTGATCTTGGGTTCAGTGCCGGAAGGCCGTACAATAACACTCGTAAGATCTGAGAGTTCAAAGTATATCACATCAGATCCGAAAAACGGTGTATGATCAACCTTTCCAAGACCGTTCACATAGATAGATCCATCCTGATAATCACGCATACGAAGCACTGTAGTGCCGCAAACTGTTTCCAGCGGTGATTCCCGAAGCAGTTTCATCAGTTTTTTCATATCCTGAAGCCCGTCAACACCAGGCATCACAATATTGATCGTCTTTTCAACGAAGAATCCGTACTTCTCATAAAGCGCATTTACAGCATCAAGAAGCGTCATATTTTTGTCGTAATAGTATGCAGCCATTTCTGCCACGAGCAGAGATGCTGTGACCGCATCCTTGTCACGAACATAATCACCGGCCATATAGCCATAGCTCTCTTCAAATGCAAAAATATAGTGATAGCTGTTTTCCGCTTCCCACTTAGCGACTCTTTCCGCCATGAATTTGAAACCAGTGAACGTATCCTCAAAATGGACATTGTTATATTCACAGATCGCTCGTGTCATGCTGGTACTAACGATACTGGACAGTACTCCGGGATTATTGGGCATAGATCCGTTCCGAACTCTGGCATTGATAATATAGTCAAGCAGAAGAACTCCGAGCTGGTTTCCGGTTATAGTCACGTAATCCGACCCTTTCCGGACCATGGTACCGATACGGTCGGAATCGGGATCGGTTCCGATGATCAGATCGCTGCCCACTTTTTTCGCCAGATCGACAGCGAGATAGAATCCTTCCGGATTCTCCGGATTTGGACTTATAACGGTTGGGAAATTTCCGTCAATGACCATCTGTTCGTCTACACAGAAAACATGTTTCAAACCAAGTCTTTTCAAGGCTTCCGGAACAAGTTTGTATCCACA
>JAEEGL013880613.1_pt1 | contig 15615 bp, 15 predicted proteins | sample 9134231 | NCBI WGS metagenome assembly JAEEGL01 (sample SAMN16246548, study PRJNA631951) | gut metagenome | biome: gut microbiome; feature: rumen; material: fiber-attached | host: Bos | place: Iran: Karaj | collected 2018-10
ACTGAACTTCCTTGCAGGCAAGCGAGGGGACGAGGTGAACAAGATGGCAGAACTGGGAACCCGTCTGGCTCATGTAGATGGCGGTGTGCCCAACATTCGCATCTCCGTTCCCGAACTGAACGCCTACTACATCGGACAGCTCATCTACTTCTTCGAGATAGGCTGCGGCATCAGCGGCAACGTGCTGGGTGTGAACCCCTTCAACCAGCCTGGTGTAGAGGCCTACAAGAAGAACATGTTCGCCCTGCTCGACAAGCCCGGCTATGAGGCAGAGTCGAAGGCCATCAAGGAGCGTTTGGCTAACGAGAAGTAATCTAGACCATCTAGGAAATCTAGTTACAACTAGTATAACTAGTCGAACTAGCGAAACTAGTCGAACTAGTAAAACTAGTTTAAACTAGATCATCTAGACTATCTTGCATCATGAAGCAAGCAATCAAGCAATACTTAGAAAGACACGGTTTTGAGGCTCTTCGCCTCAAGACCGTGCTTTTCGATATGGACGGCGTGCTCTACGACTCGATGAAGAATCACGCCACGGCGTGGCAGCAGTCAATGGCTAAGTTCGGCATCACGATGAGCAAGGCCGATGCCTATGCCACCGAGGGAGCCCGAGGCGTCGATACCATCCGCATGATGGTCAAACGACAGCAGGGGCGCGACATCGACGAACGGGAAGCCCAGCTGATGTACGACGAGAAGACGCGCATCTTCCACTCGCTGCCTGAGACGCAGGTGATGCATGGCATCATCCCGCTCATGGAGCAGCTCTCCGCCCTACATATAATAATAGGTGTAGTGACGGGTAGCGGACAGCGTCCGCTCATCAATCGTCTGCTCACCGACTTCAAGGGCTATCTCAGCGAAGACCATATCACCACCGCCTACGACATCAAGCGCGGCAAGCCCAATCCCGACCCATATCTCATGGGCTTGCAGAAAGCGGGCAACCTCCATCCGTGGGAGGGTATGGTGGTGGAGAATGCTCCCTTGGGCGTTCAAGCAGGCGTGGCCGCACAGATTTTCACCATTGCCGTTAATACTGGGCCGCTACCCGACAGCGAACTGCTCCAGCATGGTGCGAATCTGCTATTCAAGAAAATGCCAGACCTCAACGAGGCCTGGCCGTCTATCTATCGTTCATTATTATAACTCAACTTCCGTACCCTTTTCCTTAGGGTTCATTGTATGCAGCGCTATCATCTGCCAGACTGTTCACGGTGTCAAGGTCGTTGTCGCGTGAGATGCTGATATTGCCCAGATTGGTCACAGCCATCTTCAACGGGAGGAACTCATCATCGCTCTCAGGCAGCGAGATGCTGATGGCGAAGTGCAGTTCCAGATTGTCCACCTCAGCAAACACCATGTTGCCCAACAGCGCATTCTTGCGGAAATAGTCATCCAGATAAGACGAGAAAGAGTTTTTCGTGAACACACGCTGGAAGAACACACTACCATCGGCACGGATGATGCTCAACTTGATGCGGTTGTCAATAAATGGCTGGCCGAACTCATCCTTCACCTTCGGCAGGCTATCCACCGCCTCACGCTCAATCTTCACCTGATAGTCCTTTCCCAGCCACTTCACGTCAGTAGTTCTCGTGTCGCTGGGCATCGCAATAGGAGCCTGCGGCTTCTTCGGCGTGTATTTGGTAGTGATGATATCGTCAGAAACACGCTTCTTCTCCTTGCAGGCAGGCACCAGCATCATGATGCCGGCAACCAAGAGTATTGGTAATGCTTTTTTCATATCGCTTGCAAAGGTACGAAAAAAATCGCATACATCATCCATTTCCTTTCAAAAAGTGACAATGACAAAGTGACAAAGTGACATTAAGGAGTTTCCACATGCAAACGCTGGGAAAACAATGTATATTTTATAAATATATATTATAATTAATATATAATATATTATATACTAATTATAACTATTAGTTTGCGCACATTCGAAGGTGCTTAATGTCACTTTGTCACGATGTCATTGTCACGATTTGAAGTGGAGCATTGACGTGCCATTGCAATTGAGATGCAGCGGCAGAGAAGTCAAACGCACTTGAAAAGCATTCAAATGCATTTGAAACGCGTTCAGATGCATTTGAAACCGATTAAGACGCACTTGGCGAATAAACAAGAGATTAGAATGTCCCGCCCAACAACACGATGCTACAGAAGCAAGCCGACAGTAACGAGCACGCCATAGACGAACATGTTACGGGCCGTCTCGCCTAAACAACGGTTCAGTTCGCGGCCTGACCATATTTTCTTCATTTTCAGCCAGGTGAAGACATGTAGCACCAAATAGAGGAAAGGCAGCACGAAAGCCAGCACGTGGCCGTTAAGCCAAAAGATGGCCCCCATCAGCGTAGCCACAACGCCCACGCCCAAATAAAGCCACAACGCCCGCTCAGCCCCGATCCTGACCACCAGCGTTTCCTTGCCAGCCACGCGGTCGGTGTCGCGGTCGCGGAAATTGTTGACAAGCAACAACGTATCAATAACCAAGCCGCAGGCCAGCGAAGCCACCAGCGTCTGTAGGGGCACGACATGCAACTGCACATAATAGGTGATGCATACCGGTACCAGTCCGAAGAACAGCAGCACCAGCAGGTCGCCCAGTCCCACGTAAGAAAGATGGGTGGTATAGAGGAAGCAGAATAGCACACACATCATGCCCACGGCAATCATCTCCAGACCACCGAAGAAAATCAGGGGCAGCCCCACGACGCAGGCCAGACAGGTAGTGGCAGCGATGGCCTGCTTCATACGATCGATGCTCACCCACCCTTGCGCACAGGCACGCTCAGGTCCCAGACGGGTCTCGCGGTCATCGGTACCTTTCACATAGTCGTAGAAGTCGTTGATCAGATTGGCATCGATCTGCATGATAAACGCAAAGAGCATACAGAGCACGGCAACCGTCCAGCTGAACACGTCGCCATAGTCCTGCGCATCGAGATAGGCCAGCGCCAGGCCAATCATCACCGGCACAGCAGCACCAGACAGCGTCTTCGGTCGTGCGGCTAGCAACCAAGCCTTCAGCGAGTCCTTTTTCACATCATTCTTCTCCATATTCGAATTTTTTGTCGGAATTTGCTTGCAAAAGTAGATAATTCTTCGTACATTTGCAAAAATAATCACAAGAAAGTTATGCTGAACCACATTGCCAGCCTCGATTTAGTGGAGTTTGTCGAGACCCAGATACTGCCGCAGTATGCGCAGTTTGACAAGGCTCACTCCCTGGAACATGTCACCCGCGTTATACGCCGCTCCTTAGAGCTGGCAGCGACCACGGGAGCCGACATCAACATGGTCTATGCCATTGCCGCCTATCACGACATAGGCATGTCAGGCCCTCGCGCCATCCATCACCTCACAGGCGGAAAGATCCTTGCTACCGACGCACGACTGAAGCGATGGTTCACTCCTGAGCAACTCAAGATCATGCGCGAAGCCATCGAGGACCATCGTGCCTCTGCTGCCCATGCGCCACGCTCCATCTACGGTAAGATTGTGGCTGAGGCCGACCGTGACCTCTCACCCGAAGTGGTATTCCGTCGCACCGTGCAGTTCGGGCTGGCCAACTATCCGGAGCTCGACGAGGAGCACCAGTGGCTGCGGTTCCGCGAGCACATGGACGGGAAATACTCAGTCCACGGCTATATCAAGCTCTGGATTCCTGGCTCGCAGAACGAGAAGAACCTCAACACCCTGCGCTCCATCATCGCCGACCCCAAACAGCTGAAAGAACAATTCACCAAATACTACAAAGAAGAGACGCTATGACCAACAAAGAACTCATGCGACGCGCCATCGAACTGTCGAAGGAGAGCGTTCGCAACGGCGGAGGCCCCTTTGGGGCTGTGATAGCCAAAGACGGCGAGATCATCGCCGAAGGCTCCAACTGTGTGACCATCGACAATGACCCTACGGCTCATGCCGAGGTATCGACCATCCGCAAGGCCTGCAAAAAACTGGGTACCTTCGACCTCTCAGGTTGCGACATCTTCACCTCGTGCGAACCTTGTCCCATGTGTCTGGGTGCCATCTACTGGGCTCACCTCGACAAGATCTACTATGCCAACGACCGCAAGGATGCCGCCAAAATAGGCTTCGACGATGACTTCATCTACGAAGAACTGCCCCTGAAGCCGCAGGAGCGACAGAAGCCCAGCGAGATCCTGCTGCGCGAAGAGGCCCTCGAAGCCTTCCGTATGTGGCAGGAGAAAGACGACAAGACAGAATACTAAGTGTATGAAGACCGAACTGATACTGGTAGGACGGACGGTGAGCAAGGATTTTCAGCGCATCATGGATGACTATGCAGAGCGCATCACCCACTACATGCCTTTCACCATCACGGTCATTCCAGAACTGAAAAACACGAAGGCGCTGACCGAGGAACAGCAGAAGACGGCTGAGGGCGAACTCATCCTGAAACAGCTGCAACCGCAGGACACGGTGGTGCTGCTCGACGAGCGAGGACGGGAGCCGCGCAGCATAGAACTGGCCGCCTGGCTGGAGAAGAAGCAACTGACGGCCCGTCGGCTGGTGTTCATCATCGGCGGCCCTTACGGTTTCTCGCCCGCCGTGTATCAGCGCGCCAACGAGCAGCTGTCGCTGTCGCGCCTCACTTTCTCCCACCAAATGGTGCGTGCCATCTTCCTGGAACAACTCTACCGCGCCTGCACCATCATCAAGGGCGAGCCCTATCATCACGAATAGCACGAACACAAGAGAAGGGCGTCACTTCATTGACTGAGGTGACGCCCTTCTTGCTTTTACAGTGGGGCACGCTTACGGCGTGCCTGATAGTGAATCCCGCTTACTACGGCGTGACGCGAATCCAGTCGGCTTCTACCCAGCCGCGATCGGCCTTCGTGTCGGTCTCAGCCGATACGAAACCGAACTTGGCACCTATCCACTTACCCTCGCGCATCTTGAACTGCGTGCCACACTCTGTGAATTTCTTGCCGTCAAGGCTGTAAGCGAAATGGAGCTTTGACTCGGCTACCGTCATACGCATGTAGATATCTTCGTGAATGCCGGGCTTATAGTCAATCTTATCTTTGGCTGTGGGCTTGAGTGTAGCAAGGATGGTCTCTGTCTGAGACTTTCCCTTGTCGGCTGCCTGACAGGTCATCTGCACCAGTTGGAACGCATCGCCTACCCTTCTCACGACGAGAGCCGAATAGTCGAGACCCATCATGATGAGACCGCCAAACTGACCGTCGGCCTTCGACGTGAAGCGCAGCTTAGCGGTAGCCGTGAAGCGGTCGGCTGGTGTCTTCTGCAACAGCAGGTTGGGTACCTCCCAGAAGTTCTTCCAACCCTCTGATAGCTTATAGGTATAGATGCGGAACGTGCCGAAAGCGGTGGGCACGCCAAACTTCTCATCGTAGTTGGCATGCCACTGCCATTGCTTGCCCATCACGGGAGCATTGAACTCATCACTCTCGACGGGATTAATAATGCGTGTGCTCGAAGCTTTGGGCTTCGAGTAGGTAGTCACAGGCTCCCCTTTCTTACCCATAACAGGCCAGCCCGTTGACCAATCAACAGGATTCAAATGAACCACGCGACCGTAGGCCTCCTTGTCCTGGAAATGGAGGAACCAGTCTTCACCATATTTCGTGTGAACCCAACCACCCTGATGAGGGCCGTTGATGGGTGACTTTCCCTGCGCCAAGACAATCTTATGCTCGTAGGGGCCATAGGGTGACTTCGAGCGCATGGCGAGCTGGAAGCCTGTAGGCACGCCGCCGGCAGGACACATGATCCAGTACCAGCCGTCGCGCTTGTAGAACTTCGGGCCTTCGCAGGTGCGGTTCTCCGTGCCGTTGCCGTCGAACACGATGACAGGCTGACCAATGGGACGCGTGCCGTCAACTGAGAGTTCGCGGACGGTGAGCACAGAAGCGAACTTTGAGCGCGAGTTGGCCCAGCCGTTGACCAGATAGCAGCGTCCATCGTCATCCCACAGCGGTGTGGTGTCGATATAGCCCTGCCCCTTGATCACACAGACAGGCTTCTCCCATCGGCCTGCAGGATCCTGGGTTTTCACCATATAGACACCATAATCGGGGTCACCCCAGTAGATGTAGTACCAGCCGTCGTGATAGCGGATAGAAGGAGCCCACACACCTGCGCCATGCTGTGGCGTGGAGAAGTGCTGCTGCAGCGTCTCGTCGCCTTCGTAGAGACTGGGAAGTGCATAGTTGATGATCTCCCAGTTGACCAGATCCTTCGAGTGAAGGATGGGCAGACCAGGCACACACTGAAAAGAAGAGGCTGTGAGATAGTAGTCATCGCCACTGGCACCGACGCAGACATCAGGGTCGCTATAGTCGGCATTGATGACGGGATTCTTGTAGGTGCCGTCGCCATTGTCAGGGCACCAAACCTGCGAGCGATACTGCGACTGTGCAGCGATACTGCCAAATGACAGCGGAAAGATGAGAAATGATAAACTGATCAGTTTTAGTTTCATAGTCGTTGTATTTTTAATTTGTAGTTGTTGTCTTCATAGACGATGCGCGTCACGCGCACCAGTTCGTCGTCGGCCTCAGGATTGACCAGCGGCGTCAGCGAGAGAGCCGCATGGCCCATCGTGCGGCGCAGGTTGATCTCGACGCAGGGGTGAAGGAGGGTGTTAGGTGATGGGTGATGGGTGTTGGTGGTTAGACTGCGGGGGTTGGCGATGATCATCATGTCGATGCCAAAAGGACCGCAGTAGGATTGACCGATGGTGGTGCTGAGCTGGGAGCAGACGGTCTGCTGCACGGCATCGAGCAACGGCAAGGGCAGATAGCGGCTGAGCTGTTGGCGCTTGGCGGCTTCTGTCATCAGTAGGTTACCCGTATAGGCACCATTGGCAGTATGGAAGAGCGAGAGTCCCAAGAAGGTGACGCCACCCTGACCGTCGGAGGCAAACTCCATACCGAAATCCTTCACCTTATTATAATATGGTTCTACCATCACGCTGCCCTGACGCTCCAAGAGGTTGCGCAACCAGCCACGATGCGGCTGCAGGTCGGAAGCGAAACGCAAGCCACGGCCACTCGACGACCAAGGTGCCTTCATCACCACCTGAGGCCAGCGCGCCAGCAGGGCTTCAACCTCACCTTCCTCGTGACACTCCACAGCCTCACCCACTAACGACGTCTGCCAGTCGGCCAACTGCTCGTGGAGAGCTGCCAGCAAGGCTGCTGCCTCTCGACGATGGGACAGCTGACGGATAGCATCGAGCTGTTCAGAAGAAGGGAGAAGCGAGGAATCGATGCCCTTGCGCTGCAGCAAAGCACGCAACGCCCTATCCCATCCCCAGGGATTAACTGCATTGACGGGAGTCGATGCCAATTGGCGAGCCTCCACAAGTTGGAGGCGCCGAGGAAGCACGTCGCCTTCGGCACGGAAGCCAGACAGCGGCGAACATTTATGGCTGAGACGTAGCAGTCCCTTCCGGGCCACCTCTACATCATCAACCAGCAGCGCGTCGCCTTCAGCTGCCCACAATGCCGGAAGAAAAGCCAAGTCATGACGCAGTTGGCGTCCTGCATGGGGAGCCGTGAAGATATCGAGATTGGCTGCCAGCGCAATGTCGTGTTCAGGATTGAAAATATGTAGGGTCATCTCTTCAGGAGTTCAGAAGTTACAGACTTATCTTAACTTCAGCGCATCACCCACGCGAGCCTGATAGTAAGGTTCCAGGTGGTTAAGCTTATAGAGATACTTTACGCGGATACCATATTTCTGCGCAATGGTGTACATCGACTCACCTGCCTTCACATAGTGTAGGCGACCCTTCTCGCTCTTAGGCAGCTTGCGGGCTTTCTTCATCAGCCAGATAATCTCGCCTGCCTCAATCACGTCGTTCTTGTCGCGCTCATTATAGCGAGCCAGTTTTCTGCGGGAAATGAAAAACTCCTTACCGATGCTCTCGAAGGTGTCGCCCTTACGGGCAATGACATAGTAGTTGTCGTTGTACTGCTTTACGGCATGCAACACATGAAGCGAGAAGCCTGTGCCTGACGACTGCGTCTGAGCCTGAGACTTGACCTGCTTGACGATGAGGTTGTTGTAGGTCTTGGCATTGTCGTATTCGTAGAGCTTATAGAGCTCGATGATATCAATCAGCTGCTGGGCATAGCGCGGATTGGTGGCATAGCCAGCAGACTTCAAGCCTTTCGCCCAGCCCTTATAGTCGGTGAGCTTGAGTTTGAACAGCCCCTGATAGCGAGAACCAGAAGCCAGAAAACGAGAGTGGTCATCGTAGGAATCATAGGCAGAGTCGTAGGCTCGGAAGCACTCATTCTTTCGGTCATCGTCCTTGTGGATGGTGCGTCCCGTCCAGTTGTGACACTTGATGCCAAAGTGATTGTTGCCCTTCGTCGCCAGATAGCCCTTGCCTGCTCCTGACTCCAACAGACCCTGAGCGAGCGTGATGCTGGCAGGTATTTTCCAGCGGTTCATCTGCTGGATGGCTATGTCCTTGTATTGGTCAATATACGATTGCGACTGTTGGTTCCATTTTATCTGTGCAGGAACGCTTAACGCGCAAAAAAAAGCTATAAAAAGTATTATTTTTCGCATCTTTTCGACTAATTTACGTGCAAAAGTAATGAATTCTAATGATATTTTAGTATATTTGCACCGAAAATATAGTTTTTTTATGAAAGAACTTACACTTCAGACCACGATTCAGGAATGTCAGACGGAAGAACTGACACCCGAAGACCAGCAACTCGTGAGCATGGCCGTCGAGGCCACCCGCAATTCGTATGCGCCCTACTCCCACTTCCATGTGGGTGCAGCTATACGCCTGGCCAACGGTCAGCTGCTGCCGGGCTGCAATCAGGAGAACGCAGCCTTTCCTGCTGGTCTCTGCGCAGAACGGTCGGCCATCTTCGCTGCTGGAGCACAGCATCCGAACGTAGCGATTACGGCTATCGCCATCGCCGCCCGCGACACAACGGGCCAGCTGACAGAAGAGCCTGTGTCGCCCTGCGGCACCTGCCGACAGGTGATGATTGAGACGGAGACCCACTACGGACAGCCGCTCCACATCCTGCTCTACGGCACCAAGCACGTCTATGTGATTGAAGGAATCAAGAGTCTGATGCCCCTGTCGTTCACTGAATTTTAAACGTAGCCGACAGTTTTTCGGCACGCTATTTGCTGGACGGACAGCACAACAGTAAAAATAACAACCTAATCATGGAAGAAAAGACAAACATAGAACAGGAAGAGAAGCTGACTGACGAAATGGCAGACAGCAACGCCGCTGAAGAAACGGCAGAAACGGAAAGTCAAGAGGAACAGGCTGGCGAAGAGACTGCTGAGGAGGAGGCTGCAACAGAGGAGAAGGATCCGCTGGAAGAGGCCAATGAGCAGATTGCCGACCTGAAGGATAAATACCTGCGACAGGTGGCTGAGTTTGACAACTATCGCAAGCGCACCCTGAAAGAGCGTGCCGAACTGATACTGAACGGCGGCGAGAAGGTGATTAGCAGTCTGCTACCTGTGCTCGACGATATGGAACGCGCCCTACAAAACGGCGAGAAGACCGACGACCCGCAAGTGCTGCGCGAAGGTATGGAGCTCATCTATCACAAGCTGAACAAAGTGCTCGAGGGGCACGGCGTGAAAGAGATTGAGACAGAGAATGCCTACTTCGACACCGACATTCACGAGGCCGTAGCTATGGTGCCAGGTATGGGCGATGACAAGAAAGGAAAGGTGATTGACTGCCTGGTCAAAGGCTACAAATTGAACGACAAAGTGATTCGCCACGCCAAGGTGGCCGTGGGACAGTAATAATTGAGCGCTCGGCTTTGCCGCTTTTACAAAGGCGGAACGCCGACTAAAAGAATTGAGAATTAAATGGCACAAAAGCGTGACTACTATGAAGTCCTTGGCGTAGAGAAGACCGCCTCGGAAGACGAGATAAAGAAGGCCTATCGAAAGATAGCTATCAAATACCACCCAGACCGCAACCCTGGCGACAAGGAGGCGGAAGAAAAGTTCAAGGAGGCTGCTGAAGCCTACGACGTGTTGCACGATCCGAAGAAGCGTCAGCAGTATGACCAATTCGGATTCGAGGGTCCGATGGGCGCAGGCGGCTTCGGCGGCTTTGGCGGCGCATCGATGAACATGGACGACATCTTCTCGATGTTTGGCGACATCTTCGGAGGCCACGGTTTCAGCGGCTTCGGTGGCGGACAAGCCCGTCCGCAGCAGCATCGCGGTAGCGATCTCCGACTGAAGGTGAAGCTGACGCTGGAAGAGGTGAACCAAGGCACGGTGAAGAAGTTCAAGCTGCGCAAGGACATCACCTGTTCACATTGCAGCGGCACAGGAGCCGAAGCAGGCAGCAGTAAAGAGACCTGTCCCACCTGTCATGGTCGCGGTGTAATCACTCACACCACCCAGAGCATCTTCGGCATGATGCAGACACAGGGCGTATGTCCCACCTGTCACGGTTCAGGCGAGGTCATCAAGAACAAATGTCACGAATGTGGCGGCACAGGTGTGGTCAAGGGTGAAGAAGTCGTGGAGATTAAGATTCCCGCTGGCGTACAGGAAGGAATGGTGCTGAACGTGCCTGGCAAGGGCAACGCTGGCCACAACAACGGCGTAAACGGCGACATTCAGGTGTTTATCGAGGAAGAACCGAACGACACCTTCGTCAGAGACGGTAACGATCTCATCTACAATCTGTTGCTCGACTTCCCGACAGCAGCACTGGGCGGCGAGATAGAGATTCCCACCATTGAGGGTTCAAAACTGAAGATCAAGATAGAGAACGGCACTCAGCCTGGTAAGACACTCCGTCTGCGCGGTAAAGGTCTGCCCGCTGTTCAAGGCTACGGTTCTGGTCGCGGCGACCTTGTGGTCAACATCAGCGTCTATGTGCCCAAGACCTTGAGTCGCGAAGAGAAGCAAGCGCTGGAGACATTCAAGGACAGCGACAACTTCAAGGGCGACAAACAGACGAAAGAGTCCATCTTCCAACGCTTCAAGAACTACTTTAATTAAAGTGAATTATGTCCTACGAAGAAGTTACCGAATATCTGTTCAGCCAGACACCCAGCTACGAGAAGCAGGGAGCCACAGGCTACAAGGAAGGTCTCGACACCACGCTGAAGCTGGACGAGCACTTCGGCCATCCGCATGAGCATTTCCGCTCTATCCACGTGGCGGGCACCAACGGTAAAGGTTCGGTGTCGCACAGCATCGCTGCCCTGCTACAGACATTCGGCTACCGCGTGGGGCTCTACACCTCACCACACCTCGTTGATTTCCGCGAACGCATACGAGTGAACGGAACCCCCATTCCAGAAGAGTATGTCGTGAACTTCGTGGAGAAAGAGAAGGACTTCTTCGAACCGCTGTCGCCCTCGTTCTTCGAGATCACTACGGCGATGGCCTTCAAATATTTCAAGGATGCCGACGTGGATATCGCCGTAGTTGAGGTTGGTCTGGGCGGACGTCTCGACTGTACCAACATCATCACCCCTATCCTATCTATCATCACCAACATCTCGCTCGACCACACTCAGCTGCTGGGTGCCAGTGTGGAGCAGATCGCGATGGAGAAAGGCGGCATCATCAAGACCGGCATACCCGTGGTCATAGGCGAGTCGGTGCCTGAGACCCGCATGGTGTTTGAGACATTGGCACAGGAAGCCAAGGCTCCCATCTACTTTGCCGACGACGAGAACGAGCAGGAAGTGATAAGTGCCACACCCGACAAAGAAGGCGGACTGATCTACGAGTGCAAGCATCTGGGACAGATACGTGGCGAACTGAGCGGCAGCTATCAGGTGAAGAACACGAACACGGTGATAGTGGCCATGCACCGCATGGTGGAACTGGGCTTCATGGTTGACTGCTTCCCAGAGAAGAACCAGAAATGCATTCAGGAAGAGCTGAACGCTGCACTCATGAATGTATCGAAGCTCACGGGACTCATGGGCCGCTGGCAGATCATCCGTCGCGAACCGCTGGTCATCTGCGACACAGGTCATAACGTGGGTGGCTGGGAATATCTGAGCAAGCAGCTGCAAGAGGTGAAATGCCGCAACCTGCGCATCGTCTTCGGCGTGGTCGAGGACAAGGACATCTACGGCATCATGTCGCTGCTCCCAAAGAACGCCACCTATTATTATACTAAGGGCAGCACGAAACGTGCCTTCCCTGAGACCTCACTCAAGGTCTTTGGCGATCAGTTCGGACTGAAGGGCGAGAGCTATGCAACGGTGGAGCAGGCCTTCACCGCAGCGATGACCGGTACCACCGCAGATGACTGTATTTTCATCGGAGGAAGCACTTATGTGGTGGCAGATTTCATGAAAAAACGCCTCTAAACAGCCCTAAAACCCCGTTTAGCTGTTTTTAACACCAAATTTTCGCCGATATGTTTGCACATGTCGGCTTTTTTTTGTTATTTTGCCAACAGTTACAGTAACTAAAAGCAATTTTAATTATGGCAAACACAACAGAAAATGCGAATTTGTGTGGTCTGAAGCGCGAAGACTTCCAGACCACAATCAACGGCAAGAAAACCGATCTTTACATTTTGCGCAACCGTAAGGGTTACGAAGTAGCAATCTCTAACTATGGTGGAGCCATCTGCGCTATCATGGTGCCCGACAAGAACGGCAACGTGGGTAACGTCATTCAGGGTCACGCCAACATCCAGCAGCTCATGAGCGGCAACGAGCCTTATCTCTCGACGCTGATCGGACGCTGGGGCAACCGTATCTGCAAAGGTACGTTCACGCTGAACGGCAAGGAGTATCAAGTGGCCATCAACAACGGCCCCAACCACCTGCATGGCGGCCTCAAAGGCTTCAATGCTAAGGTTTGGGACGCCCGTCAGATGGGTCCCCGCTCGCTGGCGCTGCATCGCATCTCGTCATACGGTGAGGAAGGCTACACAGGCGAGCTTGACGTAACGGTTGAATTCACCTTCACCGACCAGAACGAACTGGTGCTGGAATATCTGGCCACCACCAACAAGAAGACCATCGTCAACCTGACGCATCACGCCTTCTTCTCACTGGCAGGCACAGCCGATCCTACACCCACCATCGACGATCTGATTTGCGAAATCAACGCCGACTTCTATCTGCCCACCGACGATACCGCCATTCCTACGGGCGAGATTCTGAAGGTTGATGGCACACCGTTCGACTTCCGTAAGCCCAAGACCATCGGTAAGGAAATCGATGCAGACAACGAGCAGATCAAGTTTGGTAACGGCTACGACCACAACTATGTATTAAATAAGGTGGAGGAAGGCGAACTGAGCTTCGCAGCTCGTCTGACAGAGCCCAAGAGCGGTCGCACGATGGAGTGCTGGACTACTGAACCTGGCATGCAGCTCTACACAGGCAACTATCTGAACGGTTACAAGGGAGCCAATGGTGCTACCTTCCCACGTCGCTCAGCCGTCTGTCTGGAGACGCAGCACTTCCCCGATTCACCCAACCGTCCTTACTTCCCCTCGGTGGTGCTGAATCCTGGCCAGCGCTACAAGCAGAAGACTATCTACAAGTTCGGCATTGCCGAATGATGATTTGAGATTTAAGATTTGAGGTTTTAAGAGAGGTCTGCGCGACCTAACCAAGCCTCAAATCTTTAATAATTAAATGGCTGATAACCAAATAATTAATCAATAATTATGTCACAAAAACAAACTCCGAACTATCTGTTCCCATTGATTATTGTGTTCATCGTGTGCTTCCTCATCGGATTCATCACGACCATGAACAACTCGATGATTGAGTTCTGTAAAGAAGCCTTCAAACTGAGCGACACACAAGGCCAGCTGGTCAACACCTTCTTCTATGGAGCTTATTTCTTCTCAATCCCATTTGCTATGATGATGAACAAGATTGGCTATAAGTCAACGCTTGTTCTGGGTCTGATTGTCGTAGGTTGCGGCTTCATTGCCAACAATCTCGGTGTGACCGCTGCACTTGGCACATCAAGCGTCTATACCGTATTCCTTTGCTGCATGAGCATCGTGGCTTTGGGCGTGGTGATGCTACAGTTGGTGGCTAACCCCTACGTGATGGTGCTGGGTGCTCCTGAGAGTGGTGCTTTCCGCATGACGCTGTCGCAGGCTCTGAATTCTGTAGCTACGACCGTTGCACCTATCTTTATTACTACGGTGATTATTGCCGACAAACCCAAACTGCCTGAGAACGTGCCTGGCCCGTTCCTGATGCTGGGCATCTTCGCCATCGTTATCGCAGCCATTCTATTCTTCATCAAGTTGCCTGATCCTGATATGGAAAAGAAGAATGCTGGTTCTACTGAGGAAAGCTACGACATGTCGAAGTATAAGGCTAACGTGTTCCAGTATCCCCACGTATGGTTCGGCGCACTCGCTATCGCGATGTATATGGGTCTTGAGATTGGTATTCCTTCGATGCTTCCCGCTTACTGGAAAGCTGACCCCACCCTGCCCGGTTCTGCTACTGAATATCTCCCCTACTATTGGGGTGGCATGATGGTTGGTCGTTTTGTCGGTTCTGCTATTCTGGCTAAGTTCGAGGCTCGCAAGTTGCTTACTGCCTGCTTGATCCTCGGTGCATGCTGTGTGGGTATCTCATTCTTCCTGCCGGGTATGGCCGCCGTCTATGCCATGTTGGCTGCCGGTCTGTTCCACTCGGTGATGTGGCCCCTCATCTTCAACCTCGGTTTGCAGGAGCTCGGTCCTCACACGAAGAACGCCTCTGGCCTCATCAACATGGGTGTGCTCGGTGGTGCAACGCTGCCCCTTGTCATGGGTGCCATCGTTGACAATCCCGCCCTCGGCGTTGGTGTTGCCATCATGCTCATGTTCGTTTACTACGCTTACGTCCTCTGGTTCTGCAATTGGGGCAGCAAAATCGGCATTTGCACAAAATAACAAACCAACTAATAACTTATAAACTTTAAAAACAAAAGAGTATGATTGAAATTGATTTCGTAAGACAGCGCTTCATCAAGCACTTTGACGGACAGACTGGCAACGTTTACACTTCTCCTGGTCGTATCAACCTGATTGGTGAGCACACCGACTATAACGGTGGCTTCGTGTTCCCCGGAGCAGTAGATAAGGGCGTAACAGCCGAGATGCGTGCCAACGGTACGGAAGATACCGTGATGGCCTACGCTATCGACCTGAAAGATCGTGTAGATTTCAAACTCTCCGATCCCGCAGGCCCCAAGGCCTCTTGGGCTCGCTACATCTACGGTATCGCACTGGAGATGAAGAAGCTGGGCGTGCCCGTGAAGGGCTTCAACATTGCCTTCGCTGGCGATGTGCCCCTCGGTGCTGGCATGTCTTCTTCTGCTGCAATGGAGAGCTGCTTCGCTTGCGGTCTGAACGATATCTTCGGTGAGAACAAGGTGTCTCAGTGGGATATGGTACTGGCCGGACAGGCTACTGAGCATAACTACTGCGGCGTGAACTGCGGTATCATGGACCAGTTCGCCTCTGTCTTCGGCAAGGCAGGTTGCCTCATGCGCCTCGACTGCCGCAGCCGCGAGTTCGAGTACTTCCCCTTCAAGCCCGATGGCTATCGTCTCGTGCTGCTCGACTCAGTAGTGAAGCACCAGTTG
>JAEEGL014988574.1_pt1 | contig 15615 bp, 16 predicted proteins | sample 9134231 | NCBI WGS metagenome assembly JAEEGL01 (sample SAMN16246548, study PRJNA631951) | gut metagenome | biome: gut microbiome; feature: rumen; material: fiber-attached | host: Bos | place: Iran: Karaj | collected 2018-10
CAGAGGTATAAGCGGACAAGGTATCGAGCAGAAGAGCAGACTGATCCTCATCCGGGAATATCCGCAGTTTGGCAGTACGGGTCAGAAGCAAAAGAAAACACCTCCTTTTGAGAGTATCTTACAGATACATTCTAACACTGTAAATAATCCTAAATTAGGACAATGGGAGGCGTATTAAAAACCAGTTATCAAAGTGTCTCAGACACAGGAAATATACAAAAAACAAGAAAGGAGTCACGCGCTCCTCCCACGACTGAAGTCACCGGTCTCCGCGCCTGGTTAAGAATGAATTGGAAACGAAACTTATAAAAGTGGATAACGGCAACATGCTGACCGCAGCAAAAGAAGCAGCAGAGCTCCTCAACGGCGGCAGCGTCGTTGCCATACCTACAGAGACCGTTTACGGACTTGCGGCATCGATATACAGCGAAGAAGCGCTCAGGGAAGTTTATGCAGTAAAGGGGAGACCTCAGGATAACCCAGTGATAGTTCATATATCTGATGAATCCATGCTGGACGGCATAGTTACAGAGATCCCTGAAGACGCGAGGATACTGGCTGAACATTTCTGGCCGGGACCGCTGACTATGATCTTCAGGAAGACAGACAGAGTTTCAGACACGATCACCTGTGGACTCGATTCCGTGGCAGTGAGGTTTCCGTCCCATCCTGTGGCTCACGCAGTGATAGAGGCAGCCGGCGTTCCTCTGGCAGCGCCTTCTGCAAATCTTTCGGGAAAACCTTCTCCTACGACTGCGGAGCACTGCGTTCATGATCTGTGGGGCAAAGTCCCGCTGATACTGGACGGGGGGCAGTGTGACGTAGGAGTCGAGAGTACGGTAGTCTCAGTGCTGGGAGATCATCCTGTGATACTGAGACCCGGCATCATATCTCTGGAGGAGATAAGAAAGTATCTGCCTTCCGCTGAAGTTTCTGAAGCTGTCACCAGAAAAGTCTCAGACGACGAGAAGGTCGCGTCTCCGGGACTCAAATACAAACATTATTCTCCGGACTGTAAAGTTATCCTGGTCAAGGGGAGCCTCGACAGTTTCTCCCGATATGTAGCTGGTCAGCGTAAGGAAGGAGACTGGGCGATGTGCTTCTCAGGAGAGGAGGATCACATCCCACTGTCCTGTCTTACATACGGAACAAAAGGAGATGCCGAGAGTCAGGCACACAGCATCTTTGCGGTACTGCGTGAACTTGATCAGCTCGGAGCAAAGAGGGTCTTCGTGAGAGCGCCAGAAGAAGACGGAAGATCCATGGCTGTCTCCAACCGGCTGATGAGAGCAGCAGGCTTCGAGGAGGTATTACTCTAATGAGAGTGTTTGGACTCACCGGACGCAGCGGAAGCGGAAAATCCACTGCCCTTGAGATATTCAGGGAATTAGGCGTACCGGTCCTTGAGTGTGACAGTATAGTCAGAGAGATAGAATCTCCGGGACAGGAATGTTTTGATGAGTTAGTAAGCGAGTATTCGGAGGATATCCTCTTACCATCCGGAGAACTCGACAGAAGAAAACTTGCCGGCATCGCGTTCTCATCAAAGGAAGAGACTGAACGTCTCAACAGCGTTGTTCATAAGCATGTGCTGAGCGAACTTGAGAGAAGGTTCGATACACTCCAAAAGCAGGGAAATGCTTACTGCATCGTGGAAGCGCCTCAGCTTTTTGAGAGCGGGCTGGACAGAAGGTGTGATGAGATCATTCTGGTCACGGCACCTGAGAAAAGTCTCAAAGACAGGATAATCAGAAGAGACGGTCTGGATGAGAATATGGCCGATATGAGGCTGGCTGCGCAGATAAGCGATAGGGAGCTCCGCAGCAGATGCGGTATCATAATTGAAAATGACTCGGGACTCGGAGAATTCCGGGAAAAGATAAAAGATATCAAAAACACTTTTGATAAATCAACAACGGAGGATGGAAAAGTGGAAGAGAAGAAGACCGCAGGACAGCTCCTGCAGGAAGAACTCTGCTTGAAGAAAGAAAGTGCCATAAAGACCTATGGCAAAGAGAACAAAAAGCAGATCGACGAATATGGACGCGACTATATGGCGTTCATGAACAGATCCAAGACTGAGAGAGAATTTGCATGCAATGCAGCTGAATATCTCTCCGGTAAGGGATTCAAAGTATTCGAGCCCGGCAAGAAGTATAAAGCCGGGGACAAGATCTACTGGCTCAACAAGGGGAAAAGCCTTGTCGCAGCTGTGATCGGAAAGAAGCCTCTTGACGACGGACTGCTCATCACAGCATCTCACGTCGACAGCCCCAGACTCGATATCAGACCTCATCCGCTGTATGAGTCAGAAGGCATCGCACTGTTCAAGACCCACTATTACGGCGGCATCAAGAAGTATCAGTGGGTGACACTGCCTCTTGCGCTGCACGGTGTAGTTTCTAAGATGGACGGCACTGACGTGACAGTATGCATCGGTGAAGATGAAGAAGATCCGATCTTCTACATCAGCGATCTGCTCCCGCACCTTTCGAGGAAGGTACAGGGCTCCCGCACAGCCGGCGACGTCATTAACGGTGAGGAACTCAATGTCATCCTCGGAACAGAGCCTTATGATGACGACAAGGTCAAGGATCCCGTCAAGCTCGCAGTGCTCAAAGCTCTCAATGACAAATACGGTATGACTGAAACTGATTTCCAGTCTGCCGAGCTTGAGATCGTCCCTGCCATGAAGGCGAGATATATCGGATTCGACAAGACCCTTATCGCTGCCTACGGACATGACGATAAGATCTGCGGATATACGACGATGACAGCTCTCACAGAGCTCAAGAAACCTGAGAAGACCTGCATTATGATCCTCGCAGACAAGGAAGAGATCGGAAGCGTGGGAAACACCGGAATGAACTCCCATATCCTCAGCAGCTTCGTTGCATTCCTGTGCAAACCCTACGATGTGATGCCTGAGAAGGTGTTCATCAACTCCAGATGCCTCTCCGCAGACGTTGCTGCAGGATTCGATCCTACATTCCCGATGGTCAACGAACCCATGAACGCTGCATACCTCAACAGAGGACCCGCAGTGTGCAAGTACCTCGGCTCCGGAGGCAAGGGCGGCTCCAACGATGCTCACGCAGAATATGTCGGAGCTCTTTCAAGAATGTGGGCTGAAGCCGGTGTGCCGTGGCAGCTTGCAGAGCTTGGAAAGATCGACGAAGGCGGCGGCGGTACCGTTGCTTCCTATATCTCAAGATTCGGCGTCGATACCATCGACATCGGAGTACCGCTTCTCTCCATGCATTCACCTTATGAGGTCGCTGCTTCTCTTGACCTTTATGCAATGTACAGAGCAGCCTATGAGTTCTATGTAAGAATGTGATCTGAAAAGATAAGGATATGACAAGGCCTGGCATCAGTTCTGATGCCAGGCCTCTTATGTGTTTTGGATTATCAGCTGATTATTCTTCCGCTTTGTCTCTGAGATTCCTGACGAAGGGTGCGATAAGTACAGCTACAATCGTCGTAATGATGATCTCGGGGATCATGTATGAGCCGTTGTAGATGAAACTGTAGAGGAATACGAGCATCCCGCCGTCAAACTTGTCCATGATGGACTGACCGAATGCTCCCATGTTCTCAAAGAACCATCCGGCGTATTCTCCCCAGACAACGATTCCGGATATCAGATGCGACAGGAACCTCAGTAAAGTCGCGACAAGAGCGCCAAGTGCAAGGTCTTTCTTGGGGTTGTTTCCGTTGCGGAAGAGACCTCCGAGTCCCAGGACTGTGAAGGCTACCAGATAGTCAAAGAGCAGTTCCACTACGAAAGCGACCGGTCCGAGCCCGGAACCGGAGAATCCGGTGATGAGCTGGATCAGCGAGAAGGCGAACGCGCTTAGAAGTCCCTGCTTGAGTCCGTACACATAGGAGATGACTATGATAGGAAGCATGGAGCAGAATGTAATGGAGCCTCCGTTTGGAAGAAATTTGAATTTCGGGTACACTGCCAGCACAGCTGATACCGCCAGCAGAAGCGCACATGTGACGAGAACGCGCAGTTTTTTGTTTTGCATCTTATAAGACCTTTCTTCCCGGTTTTTACCGGGATTTTTATTTATTACAGAAAAAGAGCGGCAGCCGGGACTGCCGCTCATATCAGCTATGAACTTGCTGCACTCCCTACGACGTGATTATACGACAGGTTCAAAGGGATCGGATCAAAAGCTCCGTCTCAGCCTTCCGGCACCCCTGTGCTTGATGTTTTCTGTTTTTCGCTCTTAGTCTACCGCTGCATACACTATCCTGTCAAGCGAGGAATAATCCTTGCGGACGGTAATATCATGATAGCCGCTCTCCCTGAACAGAGCCGTCACAGCTTCGGCTTGATCATTTCCTATCTCGAAAGCCATGTGACCGCCGGACCTCAGTTTGCTCTTGTAGCAGGGGATGATCGTGCGGTAGAAGTCGAGACCGTCATCACCGCCGAGGAAAGCCATTTTCGGCTCTTCTTTGAGCTCGTCGAAGTTTGAGGAGTAGTCTTCCGGGGTGATGTACGGGGGATTGCATATGATGAGATCAAATCCGGAATCGGGGATCGACTCATGGTAGGCAAGGGCATCCTCGACAACGATATCGATGTCGAGACTCAGCTTCGCGGCATTCTCCCTCAGGAGGGAAGAGGCATCCTGAGACAGTTCCACTGCAGTCACATGAGCTTCGGGACAGGATCTTTTTGCACTGAAAGCCAGGACTCCGGTACCGCTGCAGAGGTCAAGAACTTCAGGATGTGAGAGGTCTTTCAGGAGTTCTGCAGCTGTCTCTGCCAGGATCTCTGTTTCAGGACGGGGGATGAGAGCTCTCCTGTCGACCATGATCTCGAAATCAAGAAACGGCCATATTCCGCTTATGTACTGAAGGGGCTCGCCGGATGCGCGCCTCTCCGCAAGCTCCATAAGTTTTCCGAACTCCTCTTCGCTTACATCATGAGTGAGATCATAGCGCTTATGGCCTGTAGTGAGCTCGTACAGTACGTTCAGGTCATTCATATTATGAGAAGGCCCTTTCTCAAGGACCTTCATGGCAAGTCTGCAGGCTTCGTTCGGGGTCATAGTTCAGCCTCTGAAAGATCTTCCGGGATGACGGCTTTCATGGCTTCTATGGCGACTTCTATCATATCGTCATCCGGTTCGAACACGGTCATCCTCTGGACCCAGAGTCCCGGAGCAGAGAGGATCCTGGACAGGATCCCGTCGCTCCTTCCTGCGAATTTGATGCATTCATAGGACAGGCCCATGATGAGAGGAAGGCATAGGAGCTTGTAAAGAACTCTCATACCTGTGGATACCCACGGTACGAAAGAGAAGATCAGTATGCTTATGAGGACTGTAATAAATAGAAAACTGGTCCCGCACCTCGGGTGGAACCTCTTCATTTTTCTGACATTTTCTACTGTGAGATCCTCACCGGCTTCAAAACAGAATATCGTCTTATGTTCAGCACCGTGATACATGAATACTCTCTTTATCTCTTTCATGCGGGAGACAAGTGAAATATAACTGAGGAATATGGCTATCTTGAGGATGCCTTCTATCAATGTTTTGAATCCGTCGATCGGAAGGAACCTTGCCAGCAGTCCCGTTACAGCCGTGGGAAGAAGTACGAACATCGCGATGGAGAGAAAGCCTGCAAGAACTGCGGAGAATATCCCGATCGCCTGATTCGTCTTCTCGCCGAAATGATCCTTGAGCCATCTGTCGAACTTGTCTTCTTCCTCGCCTTCGGGAAAAGCTATGTCTGTAGATCTCATGATAAAGGAATAACCGGATTTGAGGGCAAAGAACATCGCTGCGACGCCTCTGAGAAGAGGAATGTTCTTGAATGGGTTCCTGTCCGTTTCCGAGATCTCTGTGTGGATCGTACCGTCAGGCTGTCTTACCGCCAGACAGGTGAGGCGGGGACCCTTCATGGCTATTCCTTCCATGACAGCCTGCCCGCCGATCGAAGTTTTAAAACTCATGGTCTATTGTTCCTGTGAATCATTATTGTTTGCTGAATTGTAGATCGGGAGCGTGAGGTATACTGTAGTGCCGTGTCCGAGTTCGCTCTCTATCCTGAGGGAGCCTTTATGGGCTTTCATGATCTCATCAACAAGTGAGAGACCGATACCGGTGCCGTACACGGCATTGCTTGCCATATAGTACCTCTCAGTGACTCTCGGTATCTCGTCTTTCGGTATTCCCGGACCTCTGTCTCTCACTGATATGACTGCTTCGGTATCACTTGCCGTAAGCTTTACCGATATCGTCTTCTTTCTCGCGGAATACTTGAGAGCATTGTCGAAGACATTTGTGAACACCTGTCTCAGCCTGTTCTTGTCTGCATTCACGAATACAGGATATTCAGGTTCGGAATACTTTATTATGATGCCCTGCTTCTGTGCTCTCTGTTCGAGAGTGAGTACAGCGTCAGACAGTTCAGCTCCGAGGTCGAGCATGACCGGATCATATGTAAGCTCGCGCTGCGACTCGAGTCTGGAAAAGTCCAGAAGACCTTCTACAAGTCCCGAGAGACGTTCAGTCTCACTGGAGATGATGCTGAGTCCTCTCTGGCGCAGCTCGTCATCAGGAGAGAGGGTGCTTATAGTATCGCTCCAGCCCTTTATGGAAGTCAGAGGAGTCCTCAGTTCGTGGGAGATGGAGGATATGAAATCGTTCTTTATATTGTTTGTCCGCTGCAGTTCAGCAGCCATGTTATTGACGATGTCACACAGATCCCCGAGTTCACCGCTGTAGATGTTGTCTATCCTGGTATCAAACTGCCCGGCTGCTACCTTTTCTGCAGCTCTGCCTATGTCATTTATCGGGTTCCTGATGGATGTCACATAAAGGCTTCCTGTCAGGGAGACTATAGCGATCAGGGCGAGACCGATCAGAACGGAGAAACCGACATTTCTGAACAGCCTTCCGTCGATCAGCCTAAGAGAACTTACCAGCCTGATCGCGGATATATCACCGTAGTTGCCTTTCAGCATCTGTGTTACGGCCAGAACATGCTCACCTGAGGAAGAACGTCCTACATGAGAACCGTATCCGGAAGCTGAGTTCTGTGCCAAGGTGAAATCGTCCCGGAAGAGCATATCAGGACGTGAGAATCCGCTGGATGTCATTAGAACTGATCCGTCGCGTCCCAGAAGCATCAGCTCGAATTTGTCTTTTTCCGAGAAATTCTCGACTACATCCACCATGTTCATATACCGTTCAGAGTAAGTGGCGCCTGATGAAGGTATGGAGCTGACGGTGGAGGACATCCTGAACTGGATGGATTGCTCAGCGGAATAATAATACGTGCGTCTGAATACGAAGAAAACAGCTATGCAGGAAACGACCACCGTAACGATCGTGGGTATAAGAGTCACATACACCCACCGTTCGGTGATCCCTCCGGGTATCAGTTTTTTCCCTGACAGCTTCACGTTCTCAGTTCGCGCACCATCTGTATCCGTATCCCCAGATGGTCTGGAGATAAACGGGGTTGCTGGGATCGTCTTCTACTTTGATCCTCAGCCTTCTGATATTGACGTCCACTATCTTGACGTCTCCGAAATATGACTCTCCCCATACTGCGTTGAGTATGGAATCGCGGTCCAGAGCAGTGCCTGCGTTATCAAAAAAGAACTCTATGATCTGGTATTCGACCTGTGTGAGATCGAGAGGCTTTCCGTTCTTTGTGACTCTGCGGGCTTTCTTATCCAAGGTGAACACGCCCTGAGTAATGACTGAATCGGAGTCACGGCTGCCTGATGAACGTCTTGCGACCGCTTCGACTCTTGCCAGAAGTTCGTTGATACTGAAGGGCTTCGTAACATAGTCGTCGGCTCCGATGGAAAGTCCCCGGATCTTATCAGCTTCCTGGACCTTTGCGGTGAGCATTATGATGCCGATGTTCTTGTTGGTCTCGCGGATCTGGCGGCACAGTTCGAGTCCGTCCATGCCGGGCAGCATTATGTCCAGCAGGGCGATATCGAAACTGTCCGGAGCCTCGTTATAGACCTCTAGAGCTCTCTCTGCGGAGGGCACGCGTACGGCTTCATAGCCGGCACGATCAAGGTTGATGGCTATGACGTCGCGGATGGAGTATTCGTCTTCCACTACCAGTACTTTTTTCAAATCAGTATTCTCCAAGTCTTAAAATAGAAAAGTGAGTTTTTATATAATCGGTCTCTTCTTCTGTACATCTGAACCTGCAGAAGAACCGGTTGGATGCAGTGTTGCCCAGGAGAGTAAATCCTGAGTCTGTATAGGGAACAGCGTCATCGTTCACGTTAAGAACGACCAGAGTAAGGAGTTCCTGGTTATCAGAGCTGAATATCGTTACGGTATACGTACCTTCAGTCTCAGCTTTCAGAGTACATCCGGAAGTCCAGTTATCGGGGATACCCATTGAGATGCCGTATACCGTCGAGATGAATGCTGTCTCATCAAGTACCGCATTTCCTTCACGGAAAGTGTACCAGTACATAAGATTGGGCTGCTGCTGAATATCAGCAGACGGCGGTACAGAAGATGGTATACACATTATATCGCCGTGTCTTCGACTGGGGAGATAGTCAGAATCAGCTCGTTGAGTCAAAGAGGGGATATCATAGCCGCGGTTGAATGCCGCATCATTTATTACCCCGTCGTTGAACACGAACACCTCAGTCTGGAGACCGGTCCCGGTGATCTCATCAACGAAAAGAGCTATCGTTCCGTCGGAAAGCAGACCTTCCAGTATATTCTTTATGCCTAAAGCAGACCTGACTAGACGGTGCGATGCGATGGTCTTAAGAGAATCATCGGACAGTTTCACAGCCTTCAGGAGGAAACCGTCATCGGATGCCTTGGTGGTGTAAAGAAATTCCTGGATCCCGTCCTGGTCGATATCGCTGAGGGTCAGATCCGTACAGTTCTCCTCCATCCCAAGTTCAAGCTGCTCTTCTTTATAGGTATAAGCTGCGAAACTGTTGAAAGAGGTGCTCTGAGAAGTCCATTCAACAAGGAGTACGGAATCCGATTGATTTCCCCGGATCAGGGAAAAGCTTGCGATCCCGTTGCCGGGACCTTCCAGTTCGGAAGAGATGTAGTAATTGCCGTGTCCGTCCGGCTCAAGAATGGCCATGTGGGCGTTTATGCCGGAATCGGGATCACGGAAGAATGCAACAGCCTCTTCGTCTCCGTCGTTGTCTATATCCAGCTGTCTTATCGCAGAGCGGTTTGATCCTGTGGCCGGGAAAACGAAGGTCGTGTGCCCTGAATGGGCTGCGCTCAGTGCTTTAAGAACAGAAGACTGTTCTCTTGTGAGAGACGGAGCTGACAGGAGGGTATCAATGGTATCGTTGTTGCGGCAGCCTGTCATACACAGTGCCAAAACTGTGCATAAAAAGACTGTAAACAGCTTTTTTATGAGTATCACCTCCTTGCGGTTTATTGTATAATGTACTGACGGGGTAGTCAAACGGACAGATTCCGGCTTTTCTTTGCCCGGCATATTGATTCAAGAGGAAAATGCTATGAGAAAACAGTTCATCGGTGTGATCCTTCTCATGATGGGAATGGACAATCTCTATAACCTTAAAGACTCAGGAGTGGCTCTTGCCGATTTCACATCAGGACAATGGGCTGCACTTATCGTGAGTATAGTCATGGTCGCACTAGGACTGTACCTCGGTATCGTAGGATGGCTTGAATGGCGAAAGGTCATGGAGGAGCGCGAAAAGGAAAAGAAAGCTGCCGAAGAAAAATTCAAAAATGAAGTGTTCGGTCTGACGGAAGAGGAAGAAATGCCTGAGGAAGAAGATCCGGATCTTACGGAAGAAGACACGACCGGCTATTCTGACGAAGACGACACTGTCTGAACGTTACCCTGAAAAATAATAGCGGAGGAGCAGCATCTTGCTTGAACTTCGGAATATATCCTATTTGGTGGACGACGAGAACGGACGCAACGAGATCATAAATGATGTCAGCCTCGATATCAGAGAGAAGTTCGTCGCGATCACAGGTCCTAACGGAAGCGGAAAATCCACATTGGCAAAACTCATCGCAGGTATACTTAAGCCTACCTCGGGAAGGATAATCCTGGACGGAACCGACATAACCGATCTCAATATAGATGAGAGGGCACGTTTGGGCATCAGTTTTGCTTTCCAGCAGCCTATCAAATTCAAGGGGATCACTGTAAGAGATATCATATCTCTGGCGTCCGGGAAAAAGCTCCCGCTTAACGTGGTGTGTGATTATCTCTCCCAGGTGGGACTCTGTGCTAGAGACTATGTGGACCGCGAGATAAATGACAGTCTTTCCGGAGGAGAACTCAAACGCATCGAGATCGCTACGATAATGGCCAGAGGCACGAAGCTTTCGATATTTGACGAACCGGAAGCCGGGATCGATCTCTGGAGCTTCCAGAACCTGATCCAGGTCTTTGACAGCCTGAGAGAGAAGACGGACGGCAGCATCATAGTGATCTCGCATCAGGAACGCATCCTCAACATTGCAGACAAAGTCATACTGCTGGCAGACGGAAAAGTCGGCAGCTTCGGAGAAGCAGGGGAGATCATTCCTTCTTTGGCAAACGGCGTGACGGATGTGTGCAGCAAGATTCCGGGACAAGGAGAGCAGACAATTGGCTAGGAAACTGGATCAGATAGAACTCAACATGCTCCATGAGATAGCGGATCTGCATCAGATCCCTGACGGAGCCTATAACATAAGACTCAACGGTGAGAGCGCCGGCCGTAATTCTACCGAGAATATCACGATAGAATCCAAGACTGACAAACCCGGGATCAATATAATCATCAAGCCGGGTACAAAGAATGAAGCGTGCCATATTCCCGTTATGCTCAGCGAGAGCGGTATAACGGAAGTGGTTTACAATGATTTCTTTATCGGAGAGGATGCCGACGTCGTAATAGTCGCGGGATGCGGTATCCATAACTGCGGAACTGATCTCTCCGAGCATGACGGTGTGCACACTTTCCATGTCGGGAAGAATGCTCATGTACGTTATGTCGAGAAGCATTACGGAGAAGGTGACGGATTGGGACAGAACGTTCTGAATCCGACAACTGTCGTATACATAGAAGAAGGCGGACGCATGGAGATGGAGACGACTCAGATAAAGGGAGTCGACTCCACCGTCAGAGAAACGACTGCGCGTCTTGCAGACGGGGCCAGCCTTGAGATACGTGAGAAGATAATGACTCACGGGAAACAGGTCGCTAAGACGAATTTCACTGTCGACCTGGACGGAGAGGGCTCCAGTGCAAACGTAGTGTCCAGGTCCGTGGCGAGAGATGAGTCCACACAGAAATTCGTCTCATGCATAAGAGGGAACAACGTCTGTACCGGCCACAGTGAATGTGACGCCATCATCATGGATAACGCCAGTGTCAGCGCAAGCCCGGATCTCGACGCGAACAACGTCGAAGCAAGTCTCATCCATGAGGCTGCTATCGGAAAGATCGCAGGGGATCAGATCATCAAGCTCAGGACATTGGGCCTTACTGAGGCGGAAGCTGAAGAACAGATCATAGCAGGGTTCCTCAAATAAACAGGTCATTCTGAGACTGTCCGGCATACTGCCGGGCAGTCTCTCTAAGATTGACACAGAAGTTATGATTGGATATAATAACTGAGCGTTTGGGCCTATAGCTCAGTTGGGAGAGCGTTCGGTTCGCATCCGAGAGGTCGAGGGTTCGAATCCCTTTAGGTCCACCAAATGAGTCCTTGCATGAAGATGCTTATGCGTTTTCCTGTAAGGGCTTTTCTGTAGGTGACGGTTGCTGGCTTAACGGAAAGGATAACATATGGATATTTTGGAAGAATTAATGCAGGATGCAGAGAGATGCGGGTTCTCCCATTACGGAGAGCTCGATGCTTCTACGATCGAAGTATACCAGGCTGCGAGAGATGCGTGTGCTGAGAACAAATGCAACAGATACGGGACCAACTGGTCCTGTCCTCCCGGATGCGGGACTCTCGATGAGTGTCTCGACAAGATAAGACAGTTTAAAAGAGGAATACTGGTGCAGACTACCGGAGATATCGATCCGTTCAAATATGATACATACCTGGAAGTCGGCAGGCAGCACAACAGAAGATTCGCAGAGTACTGCAGGATAGTTAAACAGAAGGTCCCAGGTGCGCTTCTTTGCGGCGCTAACGCCTGTGAAAACTGCAGTGAATGCACATATCCTGATGCTCCGTGCAGATTTCCTGATCTTCTCTCTTATCCTATGGAAGGAATGGGTATGATGGTAAGCGAGGTCTGCAAGCGAAACGGGATGAAGTACCATTACGGATCCGGCACTATAACCTATATAAGCTGTGTGCTGATCGACTGACATTTTACCGGAGAAGAGTTATCCCGGTACGGATGATGATCCGTACCGGGATAGGTTTATCTTAAGGGAGATTATCTTGTCTTCTTCAGCCTGATCATGTTGAAGGACAGCTTCTTTGCATGTGCGTCGATAACACCGCCGTCCATCTTGGTCTCTTTATTGATGACGGGATGGATCTGTTCATTGCCATAAGTGTTGGATGCGTAATCATCGTAGCAGAACATCTCCTGATGCTCGACAAGCTCATATCCTTCAAAACCGCGGACATCAAGCTTGACATCCATGTCTTCTTCCCAGTTCCTGTTGATGAAGAAGATAGCTGCCTCGCCGTTCTCATTATCAACAGAAGCGGAAGCGTCGATATAAGGAATGTCATAGTAGTCATCTGCGGCATGGAAGTTATCTATATCGAATCCTTTTGCGGAGAAGGTCGGGGTCTCGATAGCGGGAAGGATCGAATCTCCGGTGCCGAAGCGGTTCATCTGATAGAACGGATAATATGTTGCGCCGTTCCAGACATTCTTGCTGTCAAAGGCAATTGCGCTTCTGATGCCGCCTGTCATGCAGCCGATCTTGACTCTGTCGGCATGGCGCATGAGGATCAGCAGCACTGAAGCCTGGCCGAGGGCATCCATCATCGCGTATTTCCTTGTGAAGGAGCGGTCCGAGGGATTTCTCGGGTCAAATACATTGAACGGACGGCGTCTGTCATCTTTGAACTCTGCATATGAATGCAGCGGCAGATATCCGTTCCTGCCGTGATCGACTCTCTCCTGCGCGTTGAAGGAGATGCCGTACTCGTCAAAGGAGATCATCATCTTGTTGGGATGACGGTATTTGCTCTGTACGTAGTCACAGATGCCGATCTCCGTGTTGAGGAACTTCTCATAAAGCGTAGCGCCGTTCAGGAAAGCTGCATAGTCTCCTTCCGGTGCCCAGTGATAATAGTGGATGGAAAGATAGTCCATGAGCGGATAGCATTCTTCAAGAGCTGTTCTCTCCCAGTCAGGATAGCGTGTGAGAAGGGGAGAAGAAGATCCGCATACACCGATCTGCAGATCGGGATCCATATATTTCAACACTTTTGCCACTTCGTAGGCTTTGATGCCGTATGCCTTGGGATCCTTTTCAAAGGAATTGATCTGCCAGGGGCCATCCATCTCGTTGCCGAGATACCAGGTCCTGACGTTGTAGGGAGCAGCATGTCCGTTCTTCTTTCTGAGGTCGGACCAGTATGTGCCTCCTTCATAGTTAGTGTATTCCACACAGCTGAGAGCGCTGTCAATGGTTCCGGTACCAAGATTCAGAGTGTAGAGCGGTTCTGCTCCGGTCTTTTCAGTCCACTGCAGATACTCATCATGTCCGAATTCGTTCGGTTCTATCTGTTTCCATGCGAGATCAAGATGCGCCTTGCGCTGATCTCTGGGACCTATGGAATCTCTCCAGTCCCATCCTGACATGAAGTTTCCACCGGGCAGCCTCACAGCAGGCATGCCGAATTCTTTGACGGCATCTATGATATCTTTGCGGAATCCCTGTTCATCAGCGGTAGGATGATTTGGACTGTAGATACCTCCGTAGACCCAGTTGCCGATCGGCTCGAGAAAAGCACTGAAACGACGTTTTTCTATCTTTCCGATCTTACAAGCTGGATCAACTGTGATCTTAGCTTTTTTGCTCATTTTCGATTCCTCACTAAAAGATCAAATTGAAAATACAATTCTTATGATTCCATTGTATATATGATCATTGGTAAAAGTAAATGGTTTTACACGCATGTATGATATGTTATTAGTGCATAATACACTAAAAACATTTTGGCAGCACTTCTTCTTTATATTGACAGTGTTTTTCCTTTTTTGTATAATTACTTGGCAAATGAGAAAAACATGCGGGTATGGCGGAATTGGCAGACGCGCTAGATTCAGGTTCTAGTCGGGGCAACTCGGTGGAGGTTCAAGTCCTCTTACCCGCACCAAATAAGCCCATCTTTCTCTGGATTCACAGAGGTTGATGGGCTTCTTTTTGTACAGAAAACTGTCTCCGCAGGGACAAAGCCATGCGGAGACAGTTTGATAATACTAAATGTGATCTTATTACAGAGACTTAAGTCCGGAGGGTGTTCCTTCGACGGTTTCTGTCGAGGCTACCTGGATAGACCACAGCTGGTTATCAGCATTGGTGTCTTTAGCCCAGTAGACATTGGCACCGTCTTCTGTCCCGCCCGCTGTCAGATAGTAATCCGGGTAGTTCGTCAGCTGGAATTTGTAATTGCTTCCGGAAGCGACGAGGTTGACTGCTGAATCCTTCTCGTTACCGCTGATCGGATAAACATCGCAGTTCCACAGAGAACTTCCGCGATAAACATTCAGGCCCCAACCGTCATTGATAACGGATTTGATGTTGGTGTTGTTGAAGGGCATTGAGATGACCCACTTCTGTTCATTTGTACCGCTGTCTGACCAAAGAGTGACATTCTGGTTCTCGGCCAGTTTTGTAACGTTATCACCATAGATGTTCAGACATTTGTCAGCTGATTTGCTTACGATTTTGTATAAAGCCATTATTGTTGCCTCCATAAAGTATTCGTATAACTTCTGTCGATTGCTTTAGTGAAAAGCAAAACTTATATGACAATTATAACCGCAAAAAAAGCCGACTGCGATATTAGGTATGTTAAATTTTTATTATTGTAGCATCCTCTTATAGTTATAAAGTTTGATGTTGCTGATGTATACTATGAGATAGCAAAACAGGAGGTGATCACCTTGAAGATCCTTAAAACTATTGTTTCTGCAATCGCGTGGACGCTGATACTCGGCGGAGTACTGGTGTTTCTGGTAACGGTCGCATATAACCACAATACACTGCAGATTATATTTTCTGACCCTATAGTTCAGGCTTCGCTGACGATACTTGTTAGATTGCTTTACTGTGTCGGAGCTATCTTGATAGGACTTATCTTCCTCACCATAGCTGTAAAAATCGGCTTCAGCATAAGATCTAAGGAGAGAGAACAGAAGAAGATCGAGGCAAAACGCAGAAAAGAAGAGAAGTGGGAAGAGGAAAAAGAAGAGCTGTTGAAAGATGTAGATGAAGAGGGAATGTAAGAATATCTGCACCAGTACAGCAGTTTCTGATACCGGTTTTAAGCAGGACTGATTCGGATCAGTTCTGCTTTTTTTACTGTGCCGAAATCTCAGAACTTCAGGAAAAACTAGCGCGACCCCCGTGATGTCGTGGGAGGAGCGCTAATTTCTTATCAATAC
>JAEEGL011456328.1_pt1 | contig 15614 bp, 11 predicted proteins | sample 9134231 | NCBI WGS metagenome assembly JAEEGL01 (sample SAMN16246548, study PRJNA631951) | gut metagenome | biome: gut microbiome; feature: rumen; material: fiber-attached | host: Bos | place: Iran: Karaj | collected 2018-10
AAACAAAGAGACTGTGGTTGGAGCCTTACTTAAACCGTCTATGCGGTAGGAGAAAACAACCAATCCACAGCATCTTAAACAGCATAGTCGAACCTATTGAAAAGGTAAAGAAAGACTATGACTAATACTAATAGTAGGAGAATTATTACTTTATGGAAAAGAAACCCATTATGGGCAACAAAATGTTTTTGTACATGACCGAATTTTTCGCGGGCATGTCAGTAATGGCTGTTGAACTCGGAGCGAGCAGATTGCTTGCTCCGTATTTCAGTTCATCCCAGATAGTCTGGACAATTATTATAGGTACTATCATGATAGCCATGGCTCTCGGTAATATTTACGGCGGATATAAAGCGGACAAAGACCCTGATCCGTCCAAGCTCTACGGGAGAATCATGATAGCTGCCGTATGGATAGCTCTCATACCCGTTGTGGGCAAGTACCTGATACTCGGTATATCAGGTGTCTTAATATTTGCAATAAACAGCAATTTTCTCGTAGTGGCGGCATTCGCTTCATGCATGATAGTGTTTGTATTTCCTCTGTTTTTGCTTGGCACAGTGACGCCAAGTCTCGCAAAATATACGACAGAATCTTTGGAGGACAATGGCAGAATAATCGGAAGACTCGGTGCGTTCAACACTATCGGAAGTATTATAGGTACATTTCTGCCTACATTTGTAACCATACCTGCTGTAGGCACATCAGTAACATTCTTCATATTTGCAGGCATACTCATTTTACTTTCAGTAGTTTATTTCATAAGCACATCAAAGAAGATTGCCGTGAAAACTGCAACCGGAATAATAATATTTGTTCTCTGCTGTTTTTTTGGAGGTAACAAAAGTTTTGCATTCTGGGAAAATGATTTAACTTACGAGGGCGAATCGGTATACAACTACCTTCAGGTTAAGGAAGATGACGAGACAGTAATCTTGTCTACCAATGTACTTTTTGGAGTCCAGTCCATTTATATAAAAGACGGTTCTCTTTCTGGCATGTATTATGACTATGCTATGGCAGCACCGTTTATGGCTGGTATAAATGAATCTGATGAAACAGATGTCCTCATTCTCGGAATGGGTACCGGGACATACGCTACCCAGCTGGAAAGATATTTCGACAATATCAATATCGAGGGCGTTGAGATAGACGATAAGATAACTGATCTGGCACATACATATTTTTATCTGCCGGAAGATTTAAGCGTCACCACATATGATGGCAGGGCATACCTTGGAGGAACAGATAAAAAATATGATGTCATCATGGTAGATGCTTATCAGGACATTACGATTCCTTTTCAGATGTCATCGGTGGAATTTTTCACGATGGTTAAAGACCACCTGAAGGAAGACGGCGTGATGGTTGTAAACATGAATATGTACAGTGGTGAACTTGACCCGGAGAACCCAAGTATAAACACATACCTGGCAGATACGATAGCTTCAGTGTTTGGTAATGTAGTAACAGTAAAGGTCCCCAATTATACAAATACAGAATTATTTGCGACAGATAATGATGATTTTATTGCCAGAATGACAGATAATGCCGGTTTAGAAAAAGAAGAAAACCTTAAAAATATAATCGCCATTGTTGCCGATAAATATGAGATATATAACGGCGGAGACAATATCATGACAGATGACAGGGCTCCGGTTGAACTTCTCGGCATGCGTCAGATAGATCTGATAATAAAAGACGAAGTGGACTATTATAAATTTATTTACAATACAAAAGGTCTTGATGGCCTGATTGACAGTTTTATGTAAACAATACACGTGTATACTTAAAAAGTTTTTTGCTCTTATAAACAAAAATATACAAAGGATTTTGTGACACCTTACCCATATAGCACATGATAGAATGTATGTGGGAAAAGGTGTCATTTTTTCCTTACACATGTAAAGAACAGGATTTTTTAATAATGGCAAGAAAAGGCAATTTTATCTGTATAACTAAACTTCCCACCAGAATGGAATTTCTCGAGAAGACAGATGAGCTCATGAAGGAGAGTGCTCTGGCACTCTGCATGATATCAATGGACATCAGAAACTTTCATTTTTATAACAAGTGGCATGGAAGAGCCCAGGGCGATGCGCTCCTCGGGGCAATCAGCGATTACCTGAATGATTTCATAAAAGGAACAAACATGGTAGCCGGATACCTTGGCGGCGACAACTTCTCCATCGTAATGGAGCAGGACAAGGTCATGGAGGACAGAGTCATCAAAGGTCTCGATGAACTTGTTTCCAGATATGCCGGTGATGACAAGGCTATTTCAGCTGCGTTTGGTGGATATAAATTTAACGGCGAGGATATCTCGGCATCTGATGTATACGACTATACAGTAGATGCCCTCGGTAGAGTCCGTAACAAAATGGGTGCGGATATTTTCTGGAATATTGACGCATCGATTAAGAGCCGTGAGAAGGAGATGCGCCTTATCCCCAATATCTTAAAGGCTCTTGTTAACAAAGAATTCTGTTTTTACGTACAGCCAAAATGTAATATAAAGAACGGCAAGATAATCGGAGGTGAAGCACTGGTCAGATGGGTAAAGCCTGACGGAAGCCTGGTTCCTCCCGGTGTCTTTGTGCCCGTAATGGAGGAGCATGGTCTCATCACGAGACTGGACAGCTTTATCTGGGAACAGGTATGCCTCAATATGAAAAAGTGGATTGAGGAAGATCTGCCTGTGCCTCCCATGTCTGTAAATGTTTCCCGTATAGATATTAACCAGCTTGATGTGGCAGATGAGTTTATAAGGCTTATCAGGAAGTATGAGATTCCTGCCAGCTGTATTGAGATAGAGATTACAGAGAGTGCATACATGGACGATGATTATCTCCTGCTCAATACGATTGACAAGCTTCATCGTCATGGATTCAAAGTCCTTATCGATGATTTCGGTAGCGGATATTCATCACTTAACATGCTCAAGGATACCCAGGCCGATGTTCTTAAGCTCGATATGAAGCTTCTCTCTGACGCAGAGTCAAATGAGAAAAAGAGTACTTCAATCCTTGAGTCAATCCTCGAGATGTCGAGACAGATCAGGGTACCTGCCATTATCGAGGGACTCGAGACTCCCAAGCAGCTCAAGATAATGTCCAGCCTCGGTTGTGAATTTGCTCAGGGTTATTATTTCTATAAGCCTATGCCTGCATCTGAATACGAAGAGCTTCTTCGGGATCCTGCCAAAGTCGGCAGCAGCGACGAGGGAAGAGTTGTTCTGCAGAAATCCCACCTTCAGCAGTTCTCTGATTATTTCATTAAGGCTGCAAACGTTGATATCATCACAGGCCATTATGAATTTATCAAGAAAGATGAGATGCATGACAAGGTTAATCAGCCTGAAGCAGCTACCATCTTTGAGTATATAGACAGATTTGCCGAGCTTGGACTTGTACATCCGGACGACCTGTTTGATTACAGAATACTGTTTAATACGAACGTCCTGATGTCACTGATAGAAAAGGGACATAAAAATATCCTGAAGCATTTCAGGTACAAGGTAGACGGTGCATACAAGTGGGCGACATTTGAGGTAATGGTTCCCCCTGAGTATGGCGACGACAACCACATCGTTCTGATGACATGGAAAAACGCCGACTACAGCGTATCACTCGTACATGAATACGAGAAACTCGTTACAGAGAATTTCAGCAAGATTGCAAAGGTTAATCTTGATACAAAGAAATATGAGATGCTCCACGTATCGAAGCTTGAACATGTTGACAGCGACTTTGAGGAAGAAGGCGAGTTTGACGATTTTGCAAACTTTGTCGCAATCGAGAAGGTTGCTCCTGAAGACGCCGAGAAATTCAAGGCATTTGTAGATATTGATAAATTCAAAGAGCACTTCAAAAACAGTGACGAGAAAATAAATGTAAGATACAACAAGATTACGGATGGCGAGAAGATGCCTACCGTAATGGAAGCTACAAAGAGCGCTTCATATACGGACACAAACCCGGAGATACTCCTCTATATCAGAAGAGGCCGAATGGAGCATAAGGAAGATTAACAAAACGGAGCCGGTTTTACCGACTCCGTTTTTTCCTTTAAAAACTCCGTTTTATCACTTACTGAAAATAAACTGCAAAATATCCTTAGGCTTTGCCTTGGTGCTGTTGAAGAATAGCATGCCCTTATATATCTTGGCTGCAATAACCATGAGCACAATGCAGCACACGATACTGATGACTATCGAGAGGATTCCCATCGCGAGAGAGATTCCTCCTGAAATAAGGGCCCCCGGTGTCAGGAATGCTCCCGTAAACGGTATGAGATAATATGCCAGAGGCATGAATCCCTCATATTTAACAAGTCCGAATATTACGACAAAGTAGCATATCATCATGGGGATCATGTATATACCCTGCATGTTTGCTGCTTCCTCAGGCTTGGCAACACAGCTTCCACCAACTCCGGAGAGTATAAGGAACAGTGCTATTCCGATAAGGCACGCTATTACACCAAGTATGATTGCAGGTATACCAAAGTCTGACTCTGCAAACCAGTCCTTAAGGACATTCCATGCTCCCGACAATATACTGGAATCAACTTCGTAAAGAGACATTGCAATTTTATCTCCTCCGAAGAGTCCTATTATAATTGCGCATACCCAGATAACGAACTGGAGCATCGATGACGCAATTACTGCCATAATCTTTCCTGACACAAGCGCATAAGGAGTTACTGATATAAGTAACTGCTCTGTCAGCTTGCTGGTTTTCTCAAGAGATACGTCAGAACATACCTGCATACCGTAAATCATTACGATGAAGTATACGACAAATACAATAGCAAACGCGCTAATAATTCTGAACAGCTCTTTGCCGTCGTCCTCTTCCTCTTCAAATTCAGATACGAAGGAACCTACGGGAAGGAGTACCTGGAGAAGTGTATCCTCATCAAGTCCTGTCATCTGGTATAAGTAGCCTCTGTAATAATTGGCCATACTCATTCCAAGATGATTTAAGCTCTCGTCGTTGTAATCGCTTAAAGGTCCGAGAATCAGCTGTATCATGTAGCCGTCATCATTCTTTGTCTGAACAGCAAGAATATAGTCGCCATCTTTTGTAAGCTTGTCCACGCACTCTTTCGCTGTGCCATCCATCTTTTCAAATTCGATGGCAGCTGTCTCTTCATCTCCTGCCATCTCGGCAAACTTTTCATACGAAGGTATATTCATATCATTCTCATTGCATACATATACCTTTATGACCTTATTGCCTGTCTCTTCATCAAGCTCATCAGGCTTTCCGATGAACATCATCATGATGAAAAATCCGAGCATCAGGAATAGTGCAAATGCTACTGTCACAACTCTGTATTTCGATGACTGTGTATGATTTCTGAAATTAAACCCGAATACGCTGGTGAATCCGCGAAACATATTATTCATGGGACTTCCTCCTCTCTGCATCAAGCATTAATTTCTGCTTTGCCATCGTGAACATTTTGCCAATCTTAATTGGCTCACCTGTTGCCACGATGACTCCCTCATAAATAAGGGATACAAACCAGAGAAGAATCAGAGCCGAAACAATCTGTATTACGATGCATGCAATTACACCAAGTATTGTTACTTCTCCGAGGCACATGGCACCCGGCATAACCATAGATGATGTAAACGGGAAGAATACCGTAAACCAGACAAATGCATTAAAGCCCTTATCCTGCATAACCATAAGTGATGCATAGCTTAAAAGGAATGCCACGAGAATCAGCATGCTGTATCCACGCATGCCCTGCTGGAGTTCTTCCATCTTTGATACGGATGCTCCAAAGAGTCCTGCAATAATTCCGTAAATAAAGATACCCAGCATAATAACTATTATGGCAAGAACGATTCTGTCAGCTGATATATTACTGAGAGTCTCTGCATCAACATAACTTGTGAGCAGGTCAGCTCCTGTCTTACCAAACAAATTCTTTGCAACTTTTGAAGATATAAATGCACAGATACCGACAACGCCACAGTTGATAAATGTAACGAGCATCATCGCCATAATTTTACCTGTGATTAATGCCATGGGTCTGACTGTAGTCATGAGATACTCAACTATACGGTTTGCTTTCTCCTCAACAATCTTTGAAGATATGAGTCCGGAGCTCATGGCGATAATCATATATGATACGAATATGGCAGTATAAACAACCCAGAATCCTGACTGGCCGATTGCCTCTGTCTCAGCACCTTCGATTTCGTTCAGGAAATCAAAGTCATTGATAATCTCATAGCTGACATCACCTGTCACAATATCCTTTACATCATCTTTAAGCGAGAGGCTTCCTGTCTTGTAATCATAAAACCAGTCTGCAAATACCGAAGCGATATCACCCACATTATCACGGCTCAAAATACCGTCACCGTCGTAAGATGCTTCTACGGTAAAACCTCCCAACTCAAGATTTCTCTCAATGGTCAGGATGACTTCGCTTGCGCTATTCTCGACAATCTCACTCTTTAATGATTCCGTCTCTTCTTCATCACCCTTATAAATTTCAAATGATACACCGTCATAAATATCATTTGCATTAAGCGATGAAGTAAGCGCTTCATCATCAAGTACTACGTCAGAATTATTTATGACATAAACTTTCTCTACTTTATTTTCTGTCTCGCTGCCGCTGCCCTTTCCAAATGCTGCCATGAACGGAAAAACAACAAGGGCTGCAAAAGCCATAATAATCGTAGTGATAATATATGACTTTGTCTTTACGTACTGACTGAAAGTATAAATGAATACTTCCTTCAGTCCCCTGAATTCATTTTTATTCATTTACACTACCCTCTTCTGTTTTGTTTTCTGTAACGCCATTCTCAGCATTTGACTGCTCTATTTTTTCTACGAATATCTCATGGAGCGAAGGCTCTGTAAGCTCATATCTGACAATGGGTATCTTTGCTTCCACGAGTTTTGAAAGAAGACCTGCTGCCTGACTCTCATCAGTAAGCTTTATATAAATCTCTTCCGCAGTCTGCTCCTTAATCTCAAGGCCCTCTGCCTTAACAATATCCGTTACATCAGCATCTGCCTTAATTACAAGATTAACTCTTCCGTAGCTCTTCTTAATCTCCTTTAAGTTTCCCTGGAGAACTGCCTTTCCGTGATTTAATATAGTCAGATCGCTGCAGAACTCCTCGATGGTACCCATCTGATGGCTGGACATGATGATGTATTTATCGCCTGACGCAACTTCACGGATTACATTCTTAAAGAGGTCTGCATTCACAGGGTCAAGTCCTGACAGGGGCTCATCAAGTATGATAACCTGAGGGTCAGCGATAAGTGCTGCCATGAGCTGAACCTTCTGCTGATTACCTTTACTGAGCTGGTCTGCTCTGTAGGGCTTTACCTTCTTTCTGCTGCCTGGTGCTGCCTTTGGATAAAAATAATCATCAAGCTCAAGTCTCTCTGACCAGTACTTGATTCTCTTCTCTGCATCTTTCTTTGACATGCCCTTAAGGTTTGCAAAATAAATCATCTGATCCATCAGGCTTACCTTGGGATACAGTCCTCTCTCTTCTGCAAGATATCCGACGTTAATGGTCTTTGTGTCAAATGGTTTATTGTCAAAAAGGACCTCGCCGCCGTTTTTCTCAAGCATACCGAGAATCATTCTGATTGAAGTCGTCTTTCCGGCACCGTTTGTTCCGAGGAGCGCATATACTCCCGGCTTTTCCATTGTGAATGAGATGTGGTCTACGACTGTTTTATCACCGTACTTTTTAAATATTCCTTTTACTTCTAAGCTCATTTCGACCTCCCGAATTTTAATACTTATCGTCTATTATAACATAGTGTGAAAGAATACAAAAAAATTGCCCCCGCGCTTAAAGTTTGCTTCGCAAACTTTGGGTGCGCCTGGGGCAAATATTTTTGTATTCTTACCTAATGATTATCCAATCATATATTTTTTGAGTGCAACGGCAACTCGTTCCTTCAAATAAACAGGTAACACCGGTTTTAAAATATAATCAACGGCATCGAGTTCTCTGCACTTAAGTATGGTCTCTCTGTCCTGCTTTGCTGTGTAGAAGATTACAGGGCATGTAAATCCTGCCATTCCTCTCATTATCCTGATGCAGTCCATACCGTTTATGTCAGGCAGGATTATGTCCATCAGTATGAGGTCAGGACACTTGTGTGTCTTCATATATTCAACGGCTTCCGCGCCTCTCGGCAGGGTTACCACATTGTAATCAGGTTCGAGAATTTTTCTGGTCTGTACGAGTGTCAGATTGGAATCATCAACTACGAGTATTGTCTCTTTCTCCTCAACCTCAGTAAATCTGCTCTCATTTAATTCCTGAACTTCGCCAACATAATCCTCAGGCATGAGTCCTGATTTCATGATACGTACTTTCTTGTAATCAGGGTCTGTCTCGAGATTTACTTTCCTTCCGTCTGCGAGCATCTTTACGATGGGACGCATGGTATCGCCGGTATGACCGAGAACCATTGCTTCCTCTCCGTTAGAGAGTACTACGTCGATGCCCTGGGGAAATGCAGGGATTACCCTCTTCATGATATTGACGATTCTCTCGTCAAACAAAATATTTTTACCGCCTTCAAGATACTCAAATGCATCTGCAGGCGAATATGCTTCCTTGTAAGAGCGACGGCATATCAGTGCGTCAAACACATCAGCCGCGTGTATAATCTTTGAGAATAACGGAATATCATCTCCCGCTTTTCCTAAGGGGTATCCGCTTCCATTCTCATTTTCATGATGACAGAGTACCGCCTGCTTTACCTTTGCAGATATAGTGGGCATTGTACCGAGTATATCAAACGAATATCTCGGATGTTTCTTTATCTCTTCATACTCTTCATCAGTAAGCTTTGCAGGCTTCTTTATTATTTCCTCAGGTACCTTTGTCTTGCCAAAGTCGTGACAAATAGCAGAAAGGCACAAAAGATTCAAATCGTTTTTGTCGAGTCCGAGCTCACGGCCTACTATAACGCTGTATACAGCTACATTTACGGAATGGTGGAATGTATAATCGTCAAACGAACGCAAATCAAAAAGATCCAGACATACGTCATCCTTTGAAGATATGTCTACTACGATATCTGTGGCAATGTTGGCGATATCATCGATATTCTGCTTCTCAACGGCCTCAACACCTTTATTGAAAAGCTTAGGATCGATCGACTCGTCCATCTGGAGCTCTTCAGAAAACTGATCGGCTATATAGAGTCCCATATATCCGTTCTTATTCAGTCTCTCAATAAGAGTCTCCGACAGAATCATGCCTCTTGTGATCATGACCACATTTCGATTTGCAATTATATCTCTGGCAACCTTCATACCGGGTTCCAGAGCGTCCACTTTCACGAATCTCAAGGAATTTTCTCCCAAAAATACTCTGTCCCGATTCCTCACCGGAACAGAGCATTTATTTTAATACATTATTTATGCCCAGGGATCTGCTGCAGCAGGTGTCCTGATATCAGAAAGGCACTGAATATCATTAAGGAACCACTGGCCTGTTGAAGGCTTTCTCCTGAACTTGAGCTGACGGGGTGAGTCGGCTCCGGAAGATTTTACGAACATGGTTGCCCAGTTCTCATCAGGATATGAGTACGGATTCTCGAAAATCGAGATCGTATATGGCTGGCTCGGCGTGTAGCTGTTCTCTACTGTAGATCCGTCAAAGTATGACGCAATCTTGTACTCCTTGCCCTGAAGACGCTCTTTGATAAATGACTTGTCATAATTGCTGAGGGATTCAGGTCCCTTAAGATCATCGAGCATCTCATACATCGCATCTGTATTTGAACCATAATTCATGAGCACTATCATTGTGAGTGCCGCTGTCTTGAAAGGTGTATCGAGCGCATATTCCGGGAGAGCTTTCATCTCCGCAAGATTAGCCGGTACAGAAGCAAATGTAAACTTCTCTTCTTTATTTGTTGCCATATTTTAACCCCCTGATGTCTATTTATTGTTTGTCTGTCTGCGAACCCTGTCAACCTTGGTATACAGGTAATTGTCTGTCTGACGCGTTACATGCATACTGCCTTGGACTATGTATTCCGCGGCCTGATTGTTTGGCCGGACTGATTTTAGCTTTGAGATAATCGCACTGTTTACTATGAGTGACAGTATGAAAGAGATTATCAGTGAAGCTATCGCCCATACAACATAAGGGTTTGAAAGATTATCTTCATAAAATTTGCAAAGCAGACATATTACGAAGAATATCGGTGTAAGGATAGCAGTCCTAATAAGGAGTGCCTTGTTTGCAGCTGCCTTATCGAGAGGCAGATTACCTACAAACTTTCCTGTCTGACCGTTCATCGCAAATAAAAATTTCTGATTATTCCATGTAGTATTCAGAATGTATACGGGATACATAGCATAGCTTGATTTACCGTCCTGAAGATTTATATTGCTGTTATCACATGTTACGGTATCGTATCCCTTAACAGTTTTTCTGAATTCCACTTCAGTAGATTTCTTAATACGCTCGTTGGCTCTTGGCTCAACCTGCTCTGCTGTCTGGTCATATTTATCGGCAACAGAACCTGCGAGGTATTCCATTCTAAACTCTGTAGTATCCTTGAAATCAAACGGTTCAATCGACTCCATCAGATCATCCGGCATTTTCTCCGAACCGTCAACGGGTACATGAGCAAATGCGATATCACCCTCTCTGACGACTGAGTAATATTTCTTCTCTGTACACTCATACTCGCCCTGAGTATACCTTCTTGTCTTAATACCTGTATATCTGATTCTCGCATCAGCCTTGGCATCAAAGAGCCAGTAAGGTACATAGATAGGCCTGATTTCATCGATATGATTTTCTGATTTAAATACCTGAGGCAGGAATTTCTTGCCCTCGAGGTGTTTTTTGTATTGTTCCTTTGCTTTTTCTTTATTAAGCTTAAAAGGTATGATTACATCGGGCTTAAGCGCTCCGGCAACGGAACCCTTGAATACTATAGGATTGTCGCAGTAAGGGCACTTGCTTGCCGCTGTATTTTCATCAGCGATAATCTGACCGCCGCAGGATTCACATACATAAACCCTTGCGCCTTCAGTATCGCCTTCTGTCCATTCCTGTGTAGCGGAATTGTCCCATTCCATGTTGTCTGAACCTTCACCCTGCAGCTCCTCCTGGTAAGAAGCAACTGCAGAGAGTTCAAATTCAGATTCACAATACGGACACTTCATCTTCTGGACCGTAGAGTTAAATTCTATGGCGCCACCGCAACACGGACATTTATAATCCTGTATTGATGCCATATTTATATACTCCTTAAATTATGGTCTCTGTGAACCACAGTTAGAACAGAACTTACCTGTATTTACTGTACCGCATGAGCATGTCCACTCATTTGAAGCGGGCTGAGGCTTACCACAGTTAGAGCAGAACTTGCCTGTGTTTGCTGTTCCACACTCACATGTCCAGCTGCCTGCTGCCGGTGCGGGAGCGGGCTGAGGTTTGCCACAATTAGAGCAGAACTTGCCTGTGTTTGTTGTACCGCACTCACATGTCCAGCCTGCTACCTGTGAGGGAGCGGCTGCCTGTGCTGCCTGCTGCTGAGCGCCCATTGCAAAGAGGTTCTGTGCGTTCATGCCGCCTGCATTGCCTGCCATACCCATTCCGAGGAATCCTGTCATGGCACCTGCTGAGTTGCCTGCTGCTGTCTTCATAGCTTCTGCCTGTGCACCTACGAGTGTACCTGCAGCACGTGTGGGATCTGAGTTGAAGAATGACTGCTGAGCACTTCTCTGAGCCTCTTTGATCATCTCCTGATCCTCGGGAGGAAGTGTAGGAGGATTCATGGCTACGCTTACTACTCTGATACCACGGAGCTTCTCCCACTTCATTGACAGAGCTTCGTTAAGGTTGTTCTCAAGCTCTGTGCTGTGCGAAACTATCTGGTTAGGTCTGATTTCGAGGTCTGAAAGCTTACCGATTGAAGGTGTAAGAGCAGAGATGAACTCTGTCTTGAGCTGTCCGTCGATCTCAGATCTGTTATACTGGCTTGCTACGTTACCACATACGTTTGTGTAGAAAAGGATAGGATCTACAATCTTGTATGAGTAAAGTCCCGAACAACGAAGTGATACATCGATATCGAGCATAATCTTTGAATCAACTACACGGAAAGGAATGGGGTTCGGTGTACCGAACTTATTCTCTGTAATTTCCTTTGTGTTGAAGTAATAAACTCTCTGGTCGTGACCTGTGTCACCGCCCATTGCAAAACGCTTACCGAATGTCTTGAATGACTCGATGATGCTTGATCCAAGGCTTCCGGAGAATACTGAAGGCTCTGATGAAGCGTCATATGTAAATTTACCGGGCTCTGCACAAATCTCAACTACCTTACCGTCATCTACGATGATCATACACTGACCGTCTGCAACAGCGATTCCGGAACCGTTAGTGATAATGTTGTCACTGCCCTTGTTTGAACCCTTTGTCTGCTTCTGTCCTTTTACTACGAGTACGTCCTTGTCGATGGAATCGCAGTAAAAATACTCAAGCCACTGATCTGCCAGTGTGCTTCCTGCTGACTCAAGTGCTGCTCTGATTAATCCCATAACTATAAACTCCCTTCTGTTTATCTTTTATATTGTATGCGGAACTTCCGCGCACTAGCTTAATTATATCAGATTTTATGCTATTCGGAAATAAAAAAATCCCCTTCCCGATAAGGGAAGGGAAAATCATCAACTAATGATTAGTCCATAAGGTATGTGTCAAGGATTGTGTAGAAATCTGTATCCTCTACTGCGTACCAGTCAACACCCTCTGAATCATCCTCGCCATTTACATAGTCAAGGTATAACCAGTATCCTTCATAGTCATCATTGTAGTCATCGCACTCAATTCTGTCTGAGAATGAGATTACGACACCATTCTTATCACCATAGTCGTCCTCGTACTCCTCAACTACGATGTAAAGATCGTAGTAGTAGTAATCATCATCTTCCATGTAGAATGTGTAAGCTGTACCTTTGTCAAAACCGTAATCTGTGAGGTCTTCCTCGACTACGCTGTAGTTGTAGTATGTACCCTCTGTAGGAAGCTCACCATCATTGATGTAGTTGAAGAGGTCATATGTATCAGATGTACCGTTAGGCTTATCGATGTAGTATGTACCAACTGTCATATCAGAAGAGATGAGCACATCACATGTGTATCCGTCATCCTGATATGCGTAGTAGTAAGGTGCATATGCATCATAGAAGTAAAGGTCTGAATCTGAGAGATCAGCGATTGAGTACTCTCTCTGGAATACATCACCGTCTGTCCAGTAGTCAGCAAGTATGAACCATCCGTCATCCTCGCTGAACCAGTCTGATGAAGTATATGATGTGTAATCATCGTCATCGTCATCATCATCGTAATCATCATAGTCATCGTAATCGTCGTAATCATCCCAGTCATAGTCATCATAATCCCATGCATAAGGATCAACTGCCTCGTCGATTACATCGTCGGGAACTTCAACTTCTGTATCGTTGATATCAGAGTACTCTACTACGATTGAGAGAGCGTTAATCTTGATATCATCTGCTGACATATCCATGCTGTCAAGGCCATCCTCGATGTCCTCAGATAATGCGATGATACCAGCGATATCGATACCTGAGAGGTCTACCTCAGACTTAACTGCGTATCCATTCTCTTTTGAAACGTAAAGTGTAGCCTTCATGTTAAGGAGGTCAAGTACGTCCTCAATCTCAACATCGAGCTCATCTTTCATTGTATCGCAAGCCTCTTCCCACTCATCCTCAGCGTCAGCAAGCTTAACAACTTCGTTCATGAATGCAACATACTCTTCACCTGAAGGCTCAACTGTAAGTACGTAGCACTCCTCATCTCCAACTTCTTCTGTCTTCTTCTCAACTTCTGCGCTTGCAAAGAGTTCCTTTGTAGCGTCCTTAATACTGTCAAGTGTCTTGTCATCAAGTTCAACACCGGCATCCTCTGTAGAACCTTCTGTTACATACCATGTACCGTCTGTGTTGTAGTAAGCTGTTACGTCGTCACCGTCCATAAGCATGTAAGCGTCAACGTCCATGCTGTCCTTCTGACCCATTACGTTGTAGCTAACTTTACCATCAACGTGATATGCATCCTCTGCGAATGCACCTGAAAGGTCTGCGCTTGCTTCGAATGCGTAATCGCCTGCTTCTACATCTACATCAGCGCTAAGTTCAAAACCAGCTGACTCGATTTCTGCATCGTACATACCGTCGAGGATTTCCTCAGCTGAAGGTGTCTTACCTGCACAGCCTGTAAGTACGACGAAAGTAAGTGAAAGCGCACCAGTAAGGATTGCTAACTTCTTCTTCATAAAACAATTCTCCTTTTATCAAATAATATTTCCCGGTTTACGGGCCTATCCCGAAACATACTAAATATATCACAATGCAATTAAAAATGCCATCATCACTAATTGATAATGGCATTTTTTGTGAATTTTGACTATTAATTATCTTTCTGCTCTCATGGGATTGTTTAAAAAGTCATCATAACTGAGCTTAATTCCATCCTCAAGCTCTGTTTTGTATTTCCAGCCGAGCTTTTCTGCCTTGGAAACATCGAGAAGTTTTCTCGGTGTACCGTTGGGCTTTGAGGTATCCCAGAGTATCTCGCCTTCATAACCGATAACCTTTGCGACGAGCTTTGTCAGTTCCTTAATTGTGATTTCCTTGCCTGTACCGGCATTGACTGTCTCGTCTCCGCTGTAATTATTCATAAGGAATACACACAGGTTAGCCAAATCGTCTACATAAAGGAACTCGCGAAGCGGTGAACCGTCTCCCCAACAGGTAACGGAGGGAAGTCCTGCCTCCTTGGCCTCATGAAATCTTCTGATCAGCGCCGGAAGCACATGGGAATGAGACGGATGGTAATTGTCGTTCGGTCCGTAAAGGTTTGTAGGCATTACCGAAATATAATCTGTACCGTACTGTTTATTTAAGAATTCGCAGTATTTAAGTCCGGAGATCTTGGCGAGAGCATATGCCTCGTTGGTCTTCTCAAGCTCTGATGTGAGCAGACAGCTCTCAGGCATGGGCTGAGGTGCCATTCTGGGGTAGATGCATGAGCTTCCGAGGAACTCAAGCTTCTTACACCCGTTTTGCCACGCACTGTGAATGACGTTCATCTCCAGTGTCATGTTGTAATACATGAAGTCCGCGAGGGCTTCGGAATTGGCGATGATACCGCCGACCTTTGCTGCTGCCAGAAATACATACTCGGGCTTTTCTTTTGCAAAGAATTCCTCCACGTCAGCCTGTCTGCAAAGGTCGAGCTCTTTGTGAGTTCTGGTGATGATATTTGTATATCCCTGTTTCTCAAGCTCTCTTACTATAGCCGATCCTACCATTCCTCTGTGTCCGGCTACATATATTTTCGCGTCTTTGGCCATTACGTCTGCCATGTCTTTAAAATCTCCTAACTGTTTTTACTTATTTATTATGAAGAATTACATCATACCAAGAGCTTTCATAAGTGAGTCACGCTCATTAGAGAACTCAAGAGCTGTCTTTCTGTCGATATAACCCTGGTTAACAAGTCTTGCAAGGTCTGTATTAAGAGTATGCATACCTGCTGCTGC
>JAEEGL014017024.1_pt1 | contig 15614 bp, 11 predicted proteins | sample 9134231 | NCBI WGS metagenome assembly JAEEGL01 (sample SAMN16246548, study PRJNA631951) | gut metagenome | biome: gut microbiome; feature: rumen; material: fiber-attached | host: Bos | place: Iran: Karaj | collected 2018-10
ATGAATACGAACGCAACCTTTACGCATGGCTCCAGAAAGGCCGTTGATTTTTAATCATTTAACCACTAGAGGAAGACAATGAAAAGAACGATTACAATCTTGAGTGTGGCACTTGTAATGTGTCTCTCTTTCATGGTTTCTGCACAGAATGCGGCACAGGCTCCGAATGTTGGAGTAAGCATAAATGCGCCCTCAGCCCCAGCCGCGCCAACTGTTGAAACAACTGACACGCAGGACGCTGAACATGCCCTGACCATTCGCTCGATTTTCGTGAAGGGCGGCTGGATCATGTACGGCATTGCGGGACTTTCCTTTTTGGCTATCGCCTTGACTTTCTTCTACATCCTCTCGATGCGCGCCGAAGTGCTATTTCCAAAGAGATTCATTCTGGAGGCGCAGGACGCAGCCGAAAACAATGACATCGAGGCTCTCAAGGACCTTTGCGCCGACAATTCGTCTCCAGCCGCCCGAATCATCGCGGCATCTCTGGAGGCCATCGTGCCAGGGCAGCCTGTGAACTACGACAGGCTGAGGGACGCGATGGAGGATGAAGGCTCACGGCAGGCAAACACACTCTGGCAGCGCCTTCAGTATCTTATGGACGTCGCCGTCATTTCACCAATGGTCGGATTGCTTGGTACCGTCTGGGGCATGATGATTTCCTTCGGCGGCATCGAGAACGGCGCGGAGTTCGCGAAGAAGGCCGAAACGCTGGCAAGCGGTATTTCGCAGGCGATGAACACAACGTTTGGTGGACTGATTGTCGGCATTTTCGCAATGGCTCTGTACGACATTCTGCGTGGACGCCTCAACAAGCTCATCGGTGCGATGGAGAGCTCCTGCGGCTCGGTTTTGAGGTGCCTGGCACCCGCTGATGCCTCAAAGTCGAAGCCTGCGAAGGAAAAGGCATAAGAACCGAGGAGGCACTGCAATGAACTTCAAGAAGAACATATCGGAGACTTCCCCTGGATTTCAGATGGCCCCGATGCTTGACATTGTGTTCATCCTGCTCATTCACTTCATGGCTGCCACGCTCTACGCCAAGTGGGAGAACAAACTGGATGTCAATGTGCCGACCGCCGACGCCAAGGCCTCGACCGCGCGTTCACGCCTGGAGATTATCATCAATATTGACAAGGATGGCGCAATTTTCATCAACAGCATCGAGATGAGCGCTTCCCGTCTTCAGGAAATCCTCACGGCCGTTCGCTCACGGAACCCAGAGCAGCCTGTCATCATACGCGCCGATGAGATGACGCACCACAAGGATGTCGTGCGTGTTCTGGAAATCTGCGCCAGACTTGACATACACAACGTCGCCTTTGCAATCATCAAGGCAGAAAAACAAGAGTAACGCTGATAACGCCTCCAGGAGACTTGCGCCAATGTCAAAAATCCGTCCATTCGTCCATTTTTTCATTGCATTGATGCTGACGCTCTCTTGCGTCTTGCATGGTCAGGAGGCGATTGAAAATGCTCTCAACACTCCTGATGAACTCTATGGCTACGCCACTGGACTCTATGGACGGAAATTCTATGACATGGCATTGACCGAGTTCAACAAGTTTCTGACGCTTTATCAAGATGACCCAAGAATTTCGGACGTGCTTGTTCTAAAGAGCAATTGTCTAGACAAACTCAACAGGACTGACGAACTTGTCACTTTGACTAGAGAGTTCTGCCGCCTCTATCCAAACAGCAAGTATGTGCCTGGCATGTGGCACAGAGCCGCTAATATTCTGTTCAATAAAAAGAACTATGCAGAGGCCGCCGAGATTTTCCGTATCTTGACACAGTCTGAGGACCTTGCCTTTCAGGAAAACGCCGTCTATTTCCTTTATAAGTGCGAATTGGCAAACGGCAAGCGCAATGAGGCACTGGCACTTTGCAAGTCGTTGGCGGACAAGCCGTTCGAGAAGGACTTCAAACTGCGTATTTATGCCGCAAATGATTATGCGTCAGCACTTTACAACAGCGGTAATCTTAAGCAAGCCTTGGACTATTACAACAGAATTCTTGCCGCGCCAGAATTGCCTGACCAACTACGTGAACTGGCGATGTATCATATCGCTACAATATACTTTAAGATGAATGACTATCAAAAGGCAGAGGAGGCCCTTACACGCTATTTGGCAAAATATCCTGACAGTCCGAATGCAAGAAACATAGGCAAATGCCTTATATCTATAAGCGCACAGAATCCAGACAATGCAAAGAAGACCATGGATATGGCGCAGGCATGGCGTAAAAAGTATCCTGATGCGGTTGACTGGGACATAGACAGCATTCTCGCAAATGTCATGCTACAATGCAAACTCTACAATGAGGCAATTCCGTTCTTCAGCCGTCTGCAGGATGATCCTGCGGTTCCGCAGGAAGACAGACGCATCGCCGCCTTCAATGTCGCCTATTGTTTGTTCATGGCGGGGCACTATTCAGAGGCCGAGAAGAAGGCGGATGCCTATGTGAACGAGAACCCACGCTCCACAAACACAGGCGATGCATTGATGATTCTCGCACAGTCTTTGATTAAACAGGATAAATCCGAACAAGCAGTCGCCCCTCTCAAGAAGGCGATGACTTTCTTCGCAGGAGATTTGTCCAATTATGAGAATGCTGGCATGACTCTTCTCAACGCATACATTAAACTAGATAAGATTTCTGAGGCCGCAGCGTTGCTGATGGAGATGGCTCCAAAATTCCCGTCACCCAAAAAATGGGAACTCATGCTCAACGCCGCCGCATATCAGATGAACGCCAAGGAGATTGATAAGGCCAGAGACACCTATAGCAAAGTCGCCGCAAACAATGACGACCAGAAACTTGCCGACAACGCCCTGGAGATGCTCCTCCAGATTTATTTGGAGAAGAATGAATACAATGAGGCCCTCAACTCGTTGGCCAAGCTTGCAGAACACCGCACCGAAAGTGAAAGGGGAGATTTGGACTACTCGACAGCAGTAATTTACTACAAAAAGGCGGATTATGAGAATGCAGAGAAGACTCTTCTGCGCTCTCTTGAGAGCAAAACACTTACAGAGGCAAAGGTCATTCGTGCAAATGTTCTCCTTGCAACTCTTTACCTTACAGAAAAACAGTATAAGAAGGCTATTCCTGTGCTGGACAAGATTTCAAGTTATAAGTTCGAAGATGTCAAGGAGCAACTGACCCCTGCTTTCATGTTCCTGAATTCTGATGCTTATCTTGATTCGAATGACACCATCAAGGCGGAGAACTCATTGAGGCAGATTCTCACAATGGAGAACGCGACAATAGCGGACAAGATGAACGCCAAGTTCCGTATTGCAAAGTCTCTTCTGAAGACGCCTAGCCGCGCCAAGGAGGCTGAGGAGATGTTACAGGAGATAATTCAGGCCATAGATGCACATCAGGTTCTAGACTTGGATCTGCTTGAAGTGCAGTCATTTCTGGCGGAGGCACAGCTTATTCAGAAACGTTATACTACCGCTTTGATATCAGCAGGCAAGGCACTTGAGGGCGCGTCCAAGCCTTCTGTGCAGGCAAGAGCTCTTTATGTTATGGCATACGTCAGACTTAACGAGGAGAAACGTCCTGATGCCGCAAACAAACTTGCAACGCAGTGCTTCATCCTTTTCAACGACCCAGAGTATAGTCCAAAGGCTATGGGGCTTTCCATTCAGGCCTTTGTTGCCATGAATCAGCCTGAACGTGCTAAAGAAGTCCTGCGCGAACTCGGCTCCAAATATCCAGATTGGCTTGCCGCGCATCCTGAAATTAATGAAATGCTCCGTTGATTTTAATTGTCTAACAAGGAGAAGTTATGAGGAAGAGTCTGTTTTTGTTTTTTGCGTCTGTTGCGGTGTGCTTTGCGCAGGGAAATCTGCTGGTCAATGGAGGCTTTGATGAAAAGATCAACACCGAACTCTTCAGTGACTATACGCCAGGCACATTTGAGTTGACGCAATATATAGAGGATGGCACTTGGAACAAATGCCTGCGCGTAGAACTCAAGAAAATAACCATTGCGGAGGAAGGCAACAAGAGGGTTGGCATTTTCATGCATTTCGGTCGTACAGGAAAACAGCCTGGATTCAAGGCAAAGCCAAACACAATCTACCAGTTTTCGTTTGACATCAAGGGCGATGCGCCAGGCGGCGCAAGCACAAAGGCTGTCAGTTGGAATGGAGACGGAATCAAAATCTGGGACAAGTCCAGAAAGCAAATATCGACTTCCCTTAATGGATTTGCCGTGAACAGCGAATGGACGCACATGGAGGGCACTTTCCGCACAGGAGCGGACACTGAACGTATAGCTTTGGGCATTTCGCTTTGGGGAGATTCTGCTCAGCAGAGCGTATTCAAATGGAAAGAGGGACATTACGTATTGCTTGACAATCTTGTCGTCAAGGAGAAACTTGACATTGCGCAGGCAGGACCAGCGAAGAGTGCTCCAGCAGAGGATTGGCGGAAGTATGAATGCCTGCCTCTTAAGATAGATTCCTTCATCAACGCGAAGGACGGCAAGCCATCGCCGCTCAAATGCAAGGCGGAGGTTTCAGTAGAAGGTGATGCTGTGCGAGTCATCGTCGAATGCACGGCGGAGACTCCCATCAAGGCGAATGTCAAGGAGAACCGCGACATTTGGCGCGACGATGTAGTGGAGGTCTTCTTTGGCCCGACGGCGGCTGCGGACAGGACGCTCTCGCAGTTCGTTCTTGCCGCTGGCGGCGGCAGATACTGTGGACGTGGCGGTTCATCTGTGAACGAAATGGACTCATGGAAGGCGGTCCCAACAGTCAATGGCAACTCATGGAAGGCAGATTTCACCATTCCATTCACCGTGCTCGGCTATGCTGGAAAGCCAGCGGCGGGAGAATCCATCCTGTTCAATATCAGCCTACAGCATGAAAAGGAGCAACCAACGTGGTCACCCGTCAGGGGCAACTTCCATGATACGGCAAGGTTCAATATGATTATATTCGGAACGGCTGCCGACTATGCCGCCAAATGCATCGCCGAAATCAAAGACTGCCCTGAAGAATTGGCGGACAAACGTAAGGACATCGCCAAAGGCAATCCGACAGCCGCTGAAGCGCATAAGAGGTTTGTTGAACTGAAGGATGAAATCAGGGAGTTCAGGCTTGGCAAGGCGACATTCCTCGTAGGTACATTGCCTGTGACAGCCGACTATGAACTTCCGCTTGAAATTGACATTTCAAACATTATCTTCAATGGCAACCAACCGATAAAACTGCGCGGAGCCATCAACGAAGTCGTCTCGCTTCCTGTCACCATAACCAACCGCACGGACGAGACTGAGGCCTATCGTGTGATTCTACATCCGAATCGCCAACAGTCTGATTTCGAACTGCTTGGACTTGCTGACGGTTTCCCGAAGGAGAATGTCGAGATGCTTGAGGCTATTGCGCAGAAGGACAGCGACAAGTATGGCGCAAAACGCCGCTATGATGCTCTGCCGAAGATGAATCAGGCATTTGTCGTGACGGTTCCCCCAAGGCAGACAGGCATGGTCTGGATTAACTTAGACTGCACAGGAGTTGAGCCGAAAACCTACACGGGTTCCATTCGCGTGTCGCCGCTTAGTGAAAAGGCGTCGTTGGCATCGCGCAAATATGTTGGACCGATGAAGGACTACAAGGTTAGTCTGGAGGTACTGCCGATTGAACTTGACTTCAAGAATCCTGAGAAGCCAACTTGGTTGATGGAGCGTGGCTCGACAGAGTCTTTTTTCGAGAAGGAGATCGCCCTTGGCGGACGTTTCATCATGGTTAGTCCGTGGAGTTTTGGTTTCAAGTTCGACGAGCAGGGGAACGTTCTGAATCCAGACCTGCCGAAGGTCGTTGACTGGCTCAAGGCGCATGTCGAGCGGTATGAAAGGCATGGCGTGCGCAACGGCGTGCTCTTTTTGGTGTCGTTTGGCTCCTACATGACCTTTGAGCAGCAATATATGAACAAGAAGATAAAGGTTATGTCGCCTGAATGGCGTAACTGCTGGGCGAACAATCTGAAGGCGATGCACGAAGTGTTCAGGAAGGCGGGCGTTAAGGACTCCGAATGGGGCATTGAGGTCTTTGACGAGCCGCCAGGAAAGAGCATTGAGCGTGATTTGGAAGTCACGAAGATTGCCCGCGAGACCTTGCCAGGAATCTTCCTTGAAATGACATGGGCGGCCCCGAATCATGGTCAGACGCCAGAGACCATTCGTAAGTTCGCCCCGTATCTTGATTCGCATTGCTTCTGGGGCGGCCTTGTGTCAGCCCCCGACTACAGAGTTCTTTTGAAGGAACTCCAGGCCGAAGGCAAGGACTACATGATGTATTATTGCAACACGTCAATGCGCGAGAGCCTTTACCGCTACTACAGGTTGCATTCGTGGCGTGCGTGGGAATGCGGCGCAAAAGTCATAGCGCTATACTATTTTGTCGATGCACCCTATGGTGGTCCTGGAGCTGTTAACTGGAAGACTGCCGCGGCTGGCGGACTGACATACCGCTCGGACAACGACTGCGTTAGCACCGTCCGTCATCAGGCGTTCCGCATGGGCGTCACCGACAGTGCCTATCTCGGACATCTCAAGCGACTTGCTGCGAAAGGCGACTCCGCGCTCCATAAAGAGGCCAAGGCGTTTCTTGAATCGGCTCCAAAGACCGCAATCAGGGAGGCGCATGATCCTAAATGCGCGGATAGGCTTCGCGATAAGGCAATTGAGTTGATTCTTAAATTGCAAGGTTCTAAATAAATATACCCAAATGCTAGGTATAGTAATTGTAATATACAAGTCTCATGAACAAACGGAGGCGTATATCAGCCGCCAACTTCCGAAGATTGCGATTAAGCACCGCACGGTAATCGTGGATTTAGCAAGTGACGTCGCTGTCTCCAAGGCTCTTGCCGAGAAGATTGGAGCCATTTGGATTGAGCCTGGAACTGAAAATGTTCCAACGGCCCCGCTTTATGTCCTGCACACGCCCGACAATTTAGGATATGCTCGAGGCAACAATCTCGGCGTGAAGTTCCTGCTCAATATCGACGCCGCGACGGACAAGATGCTCTTCTCCAACGACGACATTGAATTCCTTTCTGACAACGTTGTCGATGTGCTTGCCGAAAGGCTGGACGCGATGCCAGACGTAGGATGCATTGGTCCGATGGTCATTGATTTAGCGGGAAAACTTCAGGGACCAGGCTATCGCAAGCCTGAGATTGGCTATACCATCCGCCGTAATTTTGGCGAGCCGTTGTTTGGTGCCGCTCGGTATGCGCTCGATATTGAGCGTGAGCGCGTCTCAGAGAAGGTGTATATGGTAGAGGGATGTTTCCATTTGGCGCGGACGGCGGATTTCATAGCCGCTGGAATGTTTGACGATAGGACATTCCTTTATTGGGAGGAGAGGATTCTCTCTGAACGGCTTGCCAAAATTGGCAAGGCTGTCTATTACGAAGCGTCAGTTAAGATTCTCCACTACGTCGGTAACACACTTAAAATGCACGCTCCGAACCTGCTTCTTGTGAACTGTGAGTTGGCGGGGCAGCGGTTGTATTATCGCCATTACAGGAATGAAAACGTTATCGTTAGGGGCATGCTGCGCCTTTCCGCATGGTTTAGGCTTTTTATTGTCAGATTGTGTATCTTGAGACGGAAAATCATTGGCAATCATTGAAGGGCTAATCAATGGTGAATGAGTTAATTACAGATATTGCGGATCGCTGCGGAGTCATCCATAGAATGACCGAACTGTGCGATGAGCAGGATTGGCGTTATATGCCGTACGAGACGATGTCTGGAATCAAAGGGACGATGATATGGTCGTCGGCAGATTCTGAATTCCGTCAATTGTCAATGCCACTCCCAAGCGTGGGAGCCTGCAAAATATATATAGGTATGGCGTGTTTGGGAGACTTCACTAATATTAAACTGCGCCTCAGCGGCGAGAAACAATGGCTAACGATGCGCGGATTTGGCGTCAACTGGTTCCCTGAATGCTTTGAATACCTATATAAAGAGGCGGTCTTGAATGGACAGGCGCTTGAGATTTCATCTAATGGCGGTACGCCTGCCACGCTCGCGTGGGTTCGAATCGAAGGGATTGAATGCGAGCCACCAAAGCGAATCCGCCATTGCGTCGCCACTCTCGACGGCTATTGGACGGATACTCTTGGAACATACTACGACAGAATCGCCTCTTTGTCTGGTGGCAATGTGGAGCGGATTCAGTTCTGCCTCGGCCAGGCAGATGTTGTGTCGCACTTTACGACAAAGGTCGGCACCAATGGCTTTGACGCCAGATTCGGCGTTAACATGACAAACTTGCACAAGGTTATCACACAGCAGGTTAACAAACTGCGCGTGGAGGAGCCTGAACTACTTCCGAAACTCATCGCTTTCACTCATGAGTGTAAGATGGATTTCTATGGCGCCATTCGGCTTGGAGCATGCTATATGCCTGGCAGTTGTATTTATTCTGAGTTCTTTCATAGCCATCCAGAATATCACTGCACGCTTCAGGACGGTACTCACATCGCGAGGCTAAGTTTCGCCGTTCCAGAGGTCAGACGGCATTTTCTTGCTTTGATTGACGAGATGACAGAATTTGATTTGGACGGTATCAATCTGATTCTAATGCGGAGCGTGCCGCTTGTTGCTTTTGAGCCTGCGTTCTGCGAGAGCTTTGAGAAGCGTTTCGGCGTCTCGCCGCTCGGACTGCCAGAGGACGACAGGAGGATAATCGGTCTCCGCAGTGAAATCATCACCTCCTTCTTCAAGGAGATTCGCGCCATGCTTGACGCGAAGGGCAGGCAGCGCGGACGTCGCTTAGGATTCTCTCTGGATGTTCTTGCCACGCCAGAGGCCAACCACTCTTTCGGCATTGATTTGGAGACTCTTGTCACCGAGAACATCGTAGATTCTCTGGAGGTGGATGGCGCGTTGATGAAGCGCGACCATGACGAAAAGATAGGCAACATCGACTTCGCTTATTTCGGAAGGCTTTGCGCTGGAACGAACTGCAAATGGTATCCCAAAGGCGAAGGATGCGAACCATTCGACGAGTTCTACCATCCAGCATTCGACAACGGTGCCTCTGGACTCTTCCTTTGGGATGCCTGCGACCATGCGACTATATGGCCGCGCCGTTGGGAGACGCTTACCAATCTCATGCGCGGAATTGAACCTCCACTTGCCCCAAAACGTCTCTATCTACTGCGTACTCTAGATGGATTTGATTACGATAAATACACTCCTCACAACGCTTTCTAAAGATGGAAAAAGTATTGCTTGATTGTAATGGAATTTCGGTCTCGTATGACGGCACGCTGCTTACGATGTCGTGCGCGGGACTTGAACGCACAATTGATTTGGGCTTTGGAACCGTCCGCACTGCCAGTGTGCGGCTTGGTGGAAAGGAGATAGTTGGGCAGGGCGTTGGACTCTGCCGCGACTTCCATGTCATCGGGATGCGGCAGGACTGCGAGGAGCTTCCATTCAAGATAAAGAATGTGACGGCAGAATGGATGGATGAGCCGAACGAGTCTCCGCACGCGGAGGTTGGCATCACTATTGAGGACGCGTGCTGTGGCATCTTATACGTCCGACGCTACTATTTGTATCAAGGCATCGCCGCCATTGGCGTGCGCACGGAAGTTGAGAGCGCAGTCGTGCCGAGTGTTTACTGGTCTCGGCGCGGCGACTTGAATAAATACGGCGACCGCTTCAGGCAGGAGAGTTGCACAGACTCTCTGCGGCTTCCTTTCTGCGCTTCGCTTCGTTCAATCGAATTCTTCGGGAGAACGGATTACACGGACCATCTCTACGAGGAGCACTTAGAATCCGAACTCATGAACGGCAACATTCTTATTGCGACTGGCGATGATTACGGCGTGGCGTTCCTTCAGGAGGCTCCGCCATCCACAGAACGGCGCGACTATGAACGTTACGACTTCCGAATCGTCCATGATGGTGACTGCACCGAAATCTACTCCTCTGGTTTGGGAATTTCGCCTGATGAAATGGCGTTGCGGCGTAACCATCGATTTTGCGGCTACAGGCATGTCCTTTTCGCTTTCGAGGACGCAAAAGAACTCCCGCGCATGATTAAGGACTATTTGCGTGTGCGCTATCCGCTGAAACAGGAGCGTTCTGGACTGGCGGTCGTTAATCCATGGGGAAGCGGACGCTTCGGCGAGCGCATCGGCGAGCAGTTCCTGCTGGACGAGATTGCCGCGACCGCAAAGGTGAACGGCGACTATTATCAGATTGACGATTCGTGGCAGGCTGGAAGATCTCTCGCCAATCTATCAATAAAGAATATACACATCACTCCTGCATTCTGGGATATCTCGGATAATCTTTTCGGAGGAAGCTTCGCGCCTTTGCGCGAGGCCGCGGCGAAGGCGGGAGTAAGGCTTGGACTGTGGCTTGCGCCATCGTCAAACGCCGAGTACGAAGATTATATGGACACTGTTGCACTAATTGAAAATATGCACAGGGAATATGGTTTCGATCTGTTCAAGATTGATGCCGTTATGACACGCACAAAACTCTCGGAGGAGAATCTTGAGGCGTTGCTGAAGACCGCTCTTGAGAGGACAAACGGCGACATTTATTTCAATCTCGACACCACCAACGGCCAGCGGCCAGGCTATTTCATGTTCCTCAACTACGGCAACATCTTCCTTGAGAATCGTTATGTCTGCCACAAGTGGGGGCTCGGATATCATCCAGACAAGACGCTCCGTTCCCTCTGGCAACTTTCTAAGTTCCTCTGCCCGCAGTATCTACAGATTGAGATTCCAGACCCTGCTGACATCAATGCTGAGTTCTATGCCAACAGGCCGAATCCACTCGACTATCCCGTGGAATATTGGACGGCGATTGCACTCTTCGCGAATCCGCTCCTATGGTTCGCGCCATCGATTTGTCCAGACGATATTGCCAAACGAATTGCCAAAATCATCGGCATACACAAGGACATCTGGCCAGACATACATGCCAGCCGCGTCTATCCGATTGGCGACGAACCGTGTGGACATGCCTTCACAGGCTTCCAGGCCTGCTGCGATGGCGGTCACGGATACATTCTCGCATTCAGAGAGTCGCAATGCACTGCATCAGAAGTGCAGATACCCCTTGCGGATGTTATCAGCGGTGAAACACAGTTGGTCTATGCCCTCGGCAATGCGAAATGCTCCGCCAATGGACGCAACGCCACTCTTTCGCTCGAATCCCCCGCCTCTTTCGCACTCTGGAGATATTGAAGGGCAGGTACACGTTCATCTTTTCATTTTCTTTCTAAAATTTTATGGAACACTACGACATCATCATCATCGGGGGCGGCGTGGCAGGACTTTGCGCCGCTATTCAAGCGGCCAGAGGCGGCGCACGGACGCTGCTTGTGGAGAAGAACGGCATGCCTGGCGGGACAATGACCATGGCGGACGTGGCTCTGCCTGGTCTCTTCGGCGCATGTGGACGGCAGATCATTGCGGGCGTCGGCTGGGAACTAGTACGCCAGACTCTGGAGACCGAAGGACGTCCTCTGCCAGATTTCTCACAACCAATGACCCAACGCCACTGGCGTTATCAGATTGACGTCAATCCTTTGATTTTCGCCACATTGGCCGAACGTGCCCTGCTTGATGCCAAGGCAGAAATTCTATACCACACCATGCTTGCCAGAGCCGTTCCCGCAGAAGGTTCATGGCAAGTGACACTGTGTGGCAAAGACGGTCTTTTTGAGACAGTTGCCACATTTGTCATCGACTGTACTGGCGACGCCAATCTCACTCGCATCGCAGGCTACGCCGTTCACACACCATCGGTCTGCCAGCCTGCAACTTCCAGTGCCCGCTTCCTGAACATACGCCACGATGCCATTGACAACGCGGAACTGGCAACCGCCTATGCAGACGCAGAGGCGGCGGGCACGATAAAGTTCACAGACATGGGATGGTCTGAACAAGGTCCCCGACAAGGCTCTATGCACCTTATTGCCCGAGAAGGCTGCAATGCCAATCACATTAATGGCATCAACGCTTATGACAGCCACCACCGCACTTGTCTTGAGATTGAGGGACGGCAGGCTCTGCTAAGGGCATACCGTTTCCTAAAGGGGCGAAAGGGGATGGAGCAACTCGACATGCGTCTCAGTGCCGTGGAGTGCGGCGTTCGCGAATCGCGAACCATCGTCGGCGAATACACCATGACTCGCGATGATTATTTTACGGGCCGAACTTTCGACGACGCTCTCTGTTATAGTTTCTATCCCATTGACATACATACCAATGACGGCCTCGAATGCGTGCAGTTGCCTGAAGGAATTGTCCCGCAGGTGCCTCTCCGCATTATGATTCCGCAAGCATCCCATAATATTCTAGCCGCTGGTCGCATCGTTTCCTCTGACCGTGGTGCCAATTCTGCCTTGCGCATCCAGGCCACCTGCATGGCAACGGGGCAAGCCGCTGCTGCCATAGCCCTCGTGGCACTTTCTCGCGGTTGTCGTCCTATCGACGCGCCAGCGGAGGAAGTGCGGCGGTTGCTCTGCCAACACGGTGCCATCGTACCACATTAAGCATAACTCTGTCCAAAACAAACGGGGGAGTAATTAGGCTTAAAAATGAAAATTTGCTCTTGGTTGTTGCAGAGTAATGTTTGCGTGTTATAATTATCGAAATGCTGTTTCATCAACAACAAACAACCACATGGAGAAATTATGGACAAGGAGTGTTTGAAGTTCTGCAGAGAACTTGCGAAGAAGATACGCATTCACTGCCTTAATATGGTGTGCGCTGGCAAAAGCGGTCACATCGGCAGCATGCTTTCTACGGCTGACATATATCCCGTGCTTTACAAGAGTATTCTGAACGTTGATCCAAAGGCGCCGCGGAAGCCTGACAGGGACCGCTTCATCTTGAGCAAAGGGCATGGCGGTGCTGCGCTTCTTGCATGTTTGGCGGAGTTAGGCTATTTCCCGCTGGATTGGCTAAACCGCTACTACTGCGATGACGGCAAACTAAGCGGTCACATCTCACATCATGTTCCAGGCGTGGAGTTTTCTACAGGTTCTCTTGGACACGGCCTTCCTGTCGCATGTGGCATGGCGATGGCGGCGAAGCAGGCTGGAAAGTCGCATAGAATTTTCGTCATGAGCAGTGATGGCGACCTTAACGAAGGCTCTACATGGGAGGCGATAATGCTCGCGGGACAGCACCATTGGGACAATCTCGTCATGCTGGTTGATTATAACCGTCTTCAGGCTCTTGGCAAGTCAGAGGAAATCATAGACTCAGAGCCGCTGATTCCCAAACTGGAGATTTTCGGATGGCGAGCGATCGAAGCGGACGGACACGACATTGAGGCGATTGATGCGTCGTTGAAGCGCGTTCCGCTTGAAGCTGGCAAACCCACGGCGATCATTTTCCGCACCATCAAAGGAAAAGGCGTGAGTTTCATGGAGAATGACTACAAATGGCATTACGGCGGTCTGACTGAAGAACTTCGCGACAAGGCAATCCGTGAGATAGAAGACGCGTATGCAAAGGGGGAGGCATAATCATGAGAAAAGCATTTAATCAAGAACTGCTTAAGATAGCGGAGAAGGATCCAAGAGTGTTCATGATTCTTGCGGACATTGGCTACGGTGAAATCGAGCCCTTCGCCAACGCCTTCCCCGACCGTTTCATCAACTGTGGCGTTGCCGAACAAAACATGACAGGCGTGGCGTGTGGCGTGGCGATGGAAGGCAACATCGCAATCACATACTCCATCGCCAACTTCCCGACGCTGCGTTGCCTTGAGCAAGTGCGCAACGACGTTTGCTACCACAACGCCAATGTGAAGATTGTAATTATCGGCGGAGGTGTATCTTACGGCGAACTGGGCATATCGCATCACTCCACAGAAGACATCGCAATAATGCGCGCATTGCCGAACATGGTGGTGTTGGTGCCGTCGGACATCGTAGAGGCAAGGGCGGCGACACACGCGATGATGGCATACGAGGGGCCAGTCTATTACCGCTGCGGATATAAGGGCGAGCCAGACCTGCATGACGGCAAAGGGGTGTCGGACTTCCACATCGGCGGCTCTTCCACCATCTGCGAAGGTAATGATGCGACAGTGTTCTTTGCGGGTCCCATAGGAATCAATGCGAAATGCGCCGTTGAGGAACTTGCAGGGCAGGGCATAAAATGTCGCCTAGTGAGTCTCTATTCCATCAAACCCATTGACAATGAGGCGATTATACGTGCGGCCAAAGAGACTGGCGGCATCGTGGTGTTGGAGGAGCATAATATCTGCGGCGGCGTTGGAAGTGCTGTGGCAGAAGTGCTCATGGACAATGGCTGTGGCAACGTTCCGTTCAAGCGTCTGGCGTTCCAGGACGTTAATGTCACCAAAGTCGGTTCGCAGGCTTGGCTGCGTGAACAGTATGGACTGGGCGTGAAGGATGTCGTCAATGCGGTCAAGGAGATGGTCAAATGAGCGGTAGTCTTGACGGCAAATATGCAATCATAACGGGCGGTGCGCAGGGCATCGGTTTGGCAGGGGCGGAGAAATTCGTCGCTGAAGGGGCGAATGTATGGATTGCGGACATCAACGAGTCGGCTGGCAAGGCGGTCGCCGAGAGACTCGGTTGCCACTTTGTCAAATGCGACGTCTCATCCTCACAGGAGGTGCAGGCGGCGATTGGCGCAATGCCGCGTTTGGACGTGATATACAACAACGCAGGCATCTATTGGGTTGGGCATGACGGTCGCATAACTGACATTGACGAGAATGACTGGGAGCGCGTTATGGCAATCAACTTGCGGAGCGTGTTTCTTTTCTGTAAATATGGAATAAAGAAGATGTTAGAGCAGAACACAGGCGGCGCCATAATCAACACGGCCTCCAGCGCGGGCGTTATCGGCATCCCTGATTGTGATGCCTACACCGCCACGAAAGGAGCCATCGTGCAACTCACCAAGTCGCTCGCCGCTGAGTATGGACGCTACAACATTCGCACGAATTGCATTGCGCCCGCCGCGATAATGACTCCCATGATGCGCCAAAGCAATCCCGAAAACTCAACATTTGACGAAGAGCGTTTCCTGAAGTTGAGGACGCCGCTCAGACGCTATGGCAAGCCAGAGGAAATAGCCAATGTCGCGGCGTTTTTGGCTTCAGCCGAGGCAAGTTATCTCAATGGCGCAATCATTGTTTCTGATGGCGGCATAACAATCAACGGCGATCTCTCGAAAATCTAAAACAGCGAGGCACATAATGATATTGGACAGGTTTAAACTTGATGGGAAGAAGGCTCTTGTCACAGGCTCTGGCCGAGGGATCGGGCGTGGCATCGCGCAGGCACTTGCGGAGGCTGGCGCGGATGTCGCCATTGTCGATTTGCTCGGGGACAATGCGAAGAAAACCGCAAAGGAGATTCACGAGGCGACAGGTCGCAACACAATCGCAATTCAGTGCGATATAGCGGATGCAAATAGCGTGAACGCCATGGTCGAAAAGGTGGTTGCAGAGTTCGGCAGGCTTGACATTGCGGCAAACAACGCTGGCATTTCAATTCCAATCAAAGGCATTCTGGATGTTTCTCCAGAAGAGTGGAAACGTCAGATGGATG
>JAEEGL015722861.1_pt1 | contig 15614 bp, 10 predicted proteins | sample 9134231 | NCBI WGS metagenome assembly JAEEGL01 (sample SAMN16246548, study PRJNA631951) | gut metagenome | biome: gut microbiome; feature: rumen; material: fiber-attached | host: Bos | place: Iran: Karaj | collected 2018-10
ATAAGCCGTCACGTCCATGATCACCTCGTCGATGGAATACACATGGATGTCCTCTGGCGCGATATACTTCAGATAAGTCTTATAGATCTTCGAACTGACCTCAATATAGTGTGCCATCTGAGGCGGTGTGGCGATATAGTCAACAGCCCAGTCCGGATGCTGTTTCAACTCTATGTCCGATGCGGATTTGCCTGTCAGACGATGACCTGGCACCTTGCTCTGACGTTCGAAGTTCACCTCTCTCATCCGTTGCACCACTTCAAAGAGTCGCGCCCTTCCACCGATGCCGTATGCTTTCAGCGAGGGAGATACAGCCAGACAAATCGTTTTCTCCGTGCGGCTCACATCTGCCACCACAAGGTTGGTGGTCAGCGGGTCAAGTCCTCTGTCCACACACTCCACCGAAGCATAAAACGACTTCAGGTCAATGGCAATATATGTCCGCTGCTGCTCTGGCATCTACGACATAATCTTCTTAAAGTATTGTTAAACTTGGGCACAAAGATACGAAATATTCTCCTTTTTTCGTACCTTTGTGAATAAATTCGCGAGAACGGGCTGCACCTCAGCATAATGCAAGCTTTCTGCGTTCGGTTTGCACCGTCCTTGCCACGCAGTTTTAATATGATTTAAAATGAAAAAGATTCTATTTATATTATTATTATTATGAGATTTTTTGGAGAGTTCCGAATTCCTTAATGACATTTGACATTCATGACATTCATGACCACTTTCAATTTTTTTTGAAAAAAGTTACCCAAAAATTCGTAGACCGCAATGGAAATGTTGTACCTTCGCAGTCACAATTGCAATTGACAAGCCAAACGGCAAACAGCTAACGGCCAATAGCTAAAAGCCACAGTTACTAACGATTAAAAACACACAAAACTATGAGTCAGAATTTTATTAAGAAAGTAAACAAGAACTCGCGTTCCAGTTTCAAGGTAGGCTTTTCGTCTATCGGCTCTACCAGATGTAATAACTACTTCTGATATAGTTTCTGTCCCTGGAGATTGTAGCGCTGTCCATCCTTGATGATAACGATACGGCCATTCTCCATCATCTTCACAGTGCACTCGTTGCTGTTGGCTGTCTTCACTGTAGTGATGGTCGTAGCGGATGTATCAGGAACACGGACATACATGTCATAGACACGGGCACCGCCATTAGCGCCACTCTGTTCGAAGCTAACACTACGAACCTTCTTGCACTGTTCCTCTGTAGTCAGGCCAGCCATCTCCAGCACATCGAATTCATAAGATCCCTTGTTGTATTTATCGGTAGTCACACTCTTGCTCGAACCATCAGACAATGTATAGCTAATTTTGAACTTACGGCCACCGGTAAAGAAGGCGTTGAGAAGAATCTTTAATGCTCCATCGTTAAGTGTCAACTTGATGCCGCCATTGCTCTGGCCTAAACAGACAGCACCAGCAGAATAGCTACAGCCTGATTCTGTCTTGGTAGGATCAATGTACGTATCACCCTTCTTGTGTACTCCATCGCTGGTTGACTCAGTATTGTCACCCTGTATCAGTTCGAGCACACCCTGCAGGTCGACAGGCAGTGCGTCCCAAGCATCCTGGAAATGATACCAGTCACCCGTAAGCACCTTGAAGGGAGTCACCAGGACAATGTTACCCGTAGTGGTGTAGGGCTTCACGCCTTCTGCCTCATTACCTGTGGCGGTGAGCTTGAAGGTACAATTCGTCTGTGGCGTTCCACTGATGGTCACCGTATGGCTGGCTGCATCGAAGACGTATGAAAGTCCTGCGCAGAGTCCCTCAACGACCACATTTGTAGCGACATCGTTTAGCTCGTAGACAATATCAGCAATCGGCTGACCTTCGACGATCTCCTGTGAGAAGTTGGCGGTCTTGCACTTCACCTCAATTTTGTCGGGAATAACATATGGAACAGGCACGCCGTCCAACTCGAAGGCTCCAAACTCCGGAGCATCATCATTATAAGGGATATAGATGTCATCGGCTGTGATATACTCGTTCAGTCCTTCGATATAAGAAAGGCACTCTGCCTCTGTCATCTTACGGACAGGAGTGAAGCCAATAACAGGCATGCCCTTGTCCTTGAAGATGCTGCCAGGCTTCAGACGGGCAAAGTTATTGTTGGGCAACGATCCGTCGGGTTCGCGGTCGGCCTTGAAGTCAGCGATAGACAGTGACAGGAACTCGCCGCTGTGGTCTTGCGTGGCAGGGGTATAGTCGCCGCCATCGGGTTTGAAACTTTCCTTGATAGGACTGCAGTCGTCGATTTCAATCCATGAATTGAAGGTCGTGCCTGCTGTAGGGTCCTTGTAGCCAGCTTTATCGGGCGACAGGAACTCGTGGTTACCAATCTTCCTGCCACTCTTCTCTGCCGTAGCACCCCATCCTATACAGTTGTGGATATCCATTGCACCATACTTGAACTCTGTGGGGAAGCGATAGTTGTACTCATTGCCCCAGGCCACACAGTTGAAGATATACATGCCCTCATAGGCATTGTTCTGGTCGAAACCCTTGTGCAGGTTCTCGAAGGCCACACAGTTGGTAAGCACATGAGCACCCACCGAATGGTCGAAGTCTGCACCTCCGGCAGAACCACCGCCACCGAGTTTGAAACCATTACCATTCTTTCCCTCGCTGCCATTAGACAGATAGCCAGCATGCCATGCCCAGCAGTGGTCGATGACCACAGGATGATAAGTCATGTAGAGGTCCCAGTTGTCATCAGAGTTCGTCCAGGCACGACAGCCATGAAACTCTGTGCCAGGACCTGGGAAGAGCTTGACGGCAAAACCGTCGGCATCACCACCGTCATCACTGCCACTATACGACTTTGTATCTGCATTCTCGTACGAGTCACAGTTGATGACCTTGTTATATCTGCAATAGCTGAAATTGGGATTGAAGGTCGGTTTGCCACTGATGGGAAACGACTTAGTCTCCTCAATGGAGAAGTCCTTGAACATTCCAATCTGCAGACCTGTGTCGTTATTCCAACGGAAAGTACAACGCTCCACGATGTTATATGAGCCTTCCACCTTCATACCATTGTCCTTGGCATTCTGCAGTACCAGACCATAGAAGGTCCAGTAGTTGGCCTCGTGGTTGACATAGATGCAACGTGACTGCTTGAATTCTATCTCTGATGAAGGATTCATGTTCGTGCCGTCAATGATTACCTTGCCAACGGCATCCTCCGGCCAGGCGCGCAGTTCACAGCGAAGATCAGGATTGGTATTCAGTGCGGGTATTTTGATGCGTTTGGTAATCATGTAGGTACCCTCATGTACCAAGATACGGTCGCCAGGCTGCACGGTTTCCATGGCTTTGTCGATGGTCAGCAACGGAGCCTCCACCGTACCCTCATTGCTATTGTCGCCATTAGTGGCTACATGGATATCATTAGCCGAAACTGACATCACTGTCAATATCCCCATACACAGAAGGACCGCTGTTTTCTTAAGTAGATGTAGTTTTTCCATAATTTGTATTTTCTGTTATAAACTAGATATGGCTGCAAATATAGCAAAAAGTCGGCAGTAATGTGTATTTTATCATATAATTTATCAGAAGAATTTTACAATTTCATCCAAATTCCTTCTCTCAGGACGATTGGGCTCTTCTGCACGATAACCCAAAGCAATGACTGCCATGATAGTCTCCTTTTCCGGAATGGCGAAGAGTTCTCTCAGCTTATCTGCTTCACGCATACCCATGATAAGCGTATCGAAGCCCATAGCCCTTGCTTTCAGAATCAGATAGCAGTTACCCAGACCATTATCGTAGGCTCCCCAGCCGTCGCCAACCTCATTGGTCTGATTACCCTGGAAGAATCCTGACTTGCCGCGTTCAAAGGTTGAGACGATAAGCACAGGTGCATTCTTGATTCGTTCCTTGTTGCCTCCGACCATATCCTGTACAGCCGCTAGTTTCTCTTCACTGATAGCCACATAATATTTGGTGGGCTGTTGGTTAGCCCATGAAGGAGCCTCTTGTGCTGCTTTAATAAGATCACGAACTTCTGCCTCTGTGATTTTCTTCGAGGCATCATAGTTACGGACGCTTCTGCGTGAGGTTAATACTTCGTCGAAAGACGGTGATGACGTAGTGTTCTCGTTACTGTTGCCGTTGTAGCAACTTGTCATTGAGAACAGTGCCATAAAAGCACCAAACATAATCTTCTTTGTCATAGTTTAATATTTTGTTACATTTTATGGATGCAAATATAGTAAAAAGTCAGCAATAATATGTATTAAACATACAAAAAATGTCATGGAATTAACATATTATGGAATTATTATCGTATATTTGCAAGGCAAAGTATATGTTCTGTAAGACATGAAGACTGCTATTGTACAACACATCATCAGATGGAACGAACTGGAGTGGAACCTCCAGCATATTTCTTCATTGCTGGACCAGCAATCTGGGGCTGACCTTTACGTGCTGGCAGAGACCTTTGCTACTGGATTCCTGGCAGAGGGCTCTGCGGAACAGGCAAGGGTGCAGTCGCACCAGATATTCTGCTGGATGCAGCAACAGGCACATGGTCGCAATGCTGCTATCGCCGGTAGTGTGGCTACTGTCGACGAAAAGGGACAGTTGCGCAACCGCCTTTTTTTCGTCCGTCCTGACGGCAGTTACGACTATTACGACAAACGTCATCTTTTTGGCTATGCAGGTGAGACGGATGAGTATGTGGCAGGAGAGCGGCGTGTAGTGACTGAATGGCGAGGTGTTCGTTTCCTACTGCAGGTGTGCTACGACCTGCGTTTTCCTGTTTTTTCCCGTAATCATGGCGACTATGATGCCATCATCTATGTTGCCAACTGGCCGGTTCGCCGTCGTGATGTATGGCAGACACTATTGAAGGCGCGTGCCCTTGAAAACCAGTGCTATGTGGTAGGGGTGAATATCGTAGGCAGTGACAAGGTTTGTGAGTACATAGGCGACTCGGCAGTTATTAACGCCTATGGAGAAACCATTGCCTCATGTACGAGTGGTAGGGAAGAAACAGCCATTGCCATTGTCGATATGGAGGTCTTACAGCATTTCCGTTATAAGTTTCCCGTATTGAAGGATGCAGATAGGTTTAAAATAGGATAGTATCTCTATTTGTGTTCACCTATTATTTTCTCCATCCAAATCATATCGTACCAACGTCCGAATTTCTTTCCGCACTGATGGAAATGTGCCACCTTTGTATAGCCAAGCTGTTCATGGAAGCGGATGCTGTCCTGCGTCAGGTATTCATCTTCATGATTGATGAAAGAGATACAGGCGTTCATGTTAAGAATCCCCTGCGCCTTCAATCGTTGTTCGAGGTTATCATGCAACATTCTGCCTATTCCACATCGTTTCATGCTACTGTCAACATAAATGGATGTCTCGACAGCCCATTGGTAAGCATCCCTCGGTTTGAATGTACTGGCATAGGCATAACCCAATATCTGGCCTTTCTCTATTCCCGACGTGCCGTCATCAACTGAAACCCTTTCGGCCACAATCCAAGGATAATTCTGTTTGATAGTCTCTATACGTCTGCAGAATTCTTCTTCTGACGGCACGTTATACTCGAATGTAACCGCCGTCTGTTCCACGTATGGAGCATATATAGCCTGAATGGCATTGGCGTCATTTGTTACTGCCTCTCTGATAATGTATCTATCCATCATCTTTTTCATACGTAGTTCAATAGGCGAGTCCGATGTAACTATGGGCTGGGAGTTGGATGTCAAACACGGTAGAGCCGTCGGGATAGCCAAAGAAGCGGTTACGTCCCCAGAAGCCTTGTACGGGTTTTATCTCAGCAGGTTTCAGTTGTTCCCCTGTCAGGAGGTTACGCAGCGCATTCACTTTGCTATTCACCACGACACGCAGGTTGACAGCATTGTCGTTGAAGTTCTCTACCACCAGTGTCTTGTTGTCGTAAGGGAACAGAGCCACTTTCGACGGACCTTCGATATAGGCACCTATGTCTTTGCTCATGGCACGACGGATGATGTTGAGTGCAGGCGCAGGATAGTCGTAGAGGTTGCCGAAATCATCAGGGATGGTAAGCACGAAAAGCATGCCTTTCGAGTACGTGTCACGCAGCAGGATAGGGAAGCCCGATACACCACCAGTAAGTGGTCTGCCAGCACTGACCACCTCCCAAGCATCGTTGGTGAAGTATTTCACGATGGGGATGATGAACTCACGCTCTGACTTACCAGCATATCCGAAGTCGTTGACGATGGCTTTCAGGTCGCCGCAATATAACTCACAGATGTCAGCGAGGTCGTCTTTGATGACTTTCAACAAACCTGTGGTGATGATGACATCGCCGCCGTTCTTCAGTTGCTGTTTGATGCTCTCCACAATCTTCGGGTCTTTCGCTGCCTGTTCTGTCAACAGAATCTGCTGTTTGCCTTTCACCCATTGCGGATGCATGTCCATGGGCAGACCAATCATTCCGAGGTAGTTCTGCAGGAATTCCTCGCCAGAAGAGTGGTAGGGCTTGTAGGATACTAGTCCGATAGGGTTACCTAACGCTCCGATGAGTTGGTCGGTCTGGTGGAGTGTCACATCGGCAAAGCGTGCCATCGTTGTCGGGGTGATGGTCTTGCCGTTTTTGGTAAAGGGAGCCACCATCTCGTCATGACGGAAACTGTTGCCACCAGCCTCCTGCCATTCGGCTCGCATGGCTGGCGTGAGCTTCACATCATTCAGTTGCATGTAGTTCCAGAGGATGATCTCAGGTGTCTTGGACAGCATGGTGAGGTGCAGTTGTTCCGCATAACGGTCCATGCTCATATGGATGCCACCAGCATCCACCCATCCGCCACCATTGCGCCCAGGTGCGATATTGTCGAAATAACGGACGATATTATAACTCAGATAGTTCTGCAGGTGTTGTGCGGAACCAGGGTCACGCGTCTCTGTTCCTGTCCATATCCCATCGAAATACGTAGGTTCCTCCTCCAGATTGAAGCCCAATCCATGGAAGTGGTCGTACCAGTTAGGGTATTTGATAATCACCTTCACCTTGGGATTGACAGCCTTGGCAGGCTTCATCACCAGTTCACGACCAGCGTCAGCCATGAGTCGGAGCCGATAGTCCGTCCAACTCTTGTCACCCTTGGCGGCTATCTCGTCATCGTTCTTCAGGTCGATGAAGAAGAAATCGTCGAGGATAAAGTCATCAAAGAACCTGGCTGTATATTCCGATATCTGCTTCACCTGTTGCCGTTCCTCCTCTCGTGCATAACTATAGGTCTCGAAATCAGAGGGCTCCGAGCGAGTGAAGGTGATACCGCCACCCACTTCAAGACCTTTCTTCAGGAAGAATTTCTTCACTTTGAGAAGGGTCTTCTCAGGAACGGTGTAAGCATCACGGTGTGTCTCGATATAAATCTTGTCGAGGTCCACCTGACTACTCACTGTCTCCCAGGTAGATTGAAGGAACTTGTCATCCTCCATCCGTGCCACATCCTGTGCCCGGATATAGGTAGACACCTTGAAGTTCTGATACTTTCCTGCCTGAATGGCTGTTACAGTCAGCAAGGCTGCTGCAAAAAGAATGCTTTTAAGATGGTTGTGTTTCATATTTGTAAGTCTTAGGTATTCTGTTTGTATCTGGAGATTATTCGAGTAGGCTCTTGACTTTCTTCAGCAGTTGTTTGGAGGACATAGCGGCATCATTGACTGGAATGAGATACCATTTGACAGACCATGTTAACGACTTATGGGAATCCAGGGCGGTATAGGCACCCTGACTCTCTAGCTCGATATGGGTTTTTCCTCTGTTGACATAGACTTGTATTTCAGCTTCATCAGGTGCGGGTTGTGAAGGCTGTAAGTCATTGAAGACCTTGACTAAGAGCAGTCCGTTGGCACAATAGGCCAGCCATCCCTTTCCGTCAGCGTTGATTTTGCGATTTTCATTAGTGACATCCGTATGATACCATACGGCACCATGCTCAGCCTTGAAATCCATCAGTCCGGCAGGAGTGATCTTATCAACATCTGCCTCAAAGAAGATGAGTCCGTCGCCATTCTGAACACGCGTAATCTCCCATGGAGCTACTTTGCGTGTCTCGTCTGATTCATTGGTGATAGTGTAATTGATGATGATGGCATTGTCTTTCATATCAGGAATGAATTCCTTAGTGATACTGTATTTCAGTTTGTTAGAAACACCACTCTTCATGATTAGTGAACTCCCATTATCTTCTACGGTATAAGGTTGTTTGTCATACTCAGGTACAGGGGGCCAGTACCATTCTTTTTGCGGGCTTGTCCAAAAGGTACTGCCGAATGCCTCTGGGAAGCGTAACTGTGAGATAACCTCAGCATCTTTGTACTTAAAGGATAGAATCTTTCCTCCCTTAGAGTCAATAGTCATGGTCAAGTCATTCACTTGGATGCTGTACCTGGCATCTCCCTCAGATTTGATAAGAGGTGTTCCTGCCCATACAATTAATACATGCACCATGCCAAAGGCGATGGCGCATGCTCTTAAATAGTTTTTCATTATAAATGTTTTATTGTTCATTAACGAGATTCTTAAATGACGAACCGAAAATAACATATTGCGTATTACCGGCTATCGTACCCTCATTCTGTCCCCAGAGGAATGGCCAGTCGTCAAAGTTCTCGAAGTGGTCGGGATGGCGGAATAACAACCCGGGAGCTACGTTACCTGGGATAAAGGAAAAATCTGCACGGTTGTTACCATAGAAGACTGCTTTAGGACGTGCTGCACCTACAGTAGCTACGAAAGAGTAGTTGTGGTAGGGATGACAACCATAGAGCCAGTTGGCAACGCGGTATATCTCATCTTTCTTGACGATGTCAGGATAGTAGAGGTGGGCATAGTTGACAGTAATACCGAAATTGAGTACCATATTCACACCTGCCCAGTTACCGAGTCCGATGGGTATACCATAGGGATTCTGTTGATCAAAGCTCTTGATGTAATCATTATATTTCTCGATATAGGGACGTAGTTTCTGTTTGTATGCCTCATTCATATAAGGGATGGCATCGAGGGCAGTTTGTATATTCATAGGCAGCCGCTTGTCGAGTGCTTTCCAAATCTGTTTTTCGAAGTTGTCGAGATACGATTTCTCCCCTGTCGCTCCATAGAGTTGAAGGTTAGTACTCATGTTTCCTGCATCAAAACCACCCAGCCAGTTGAAATCCTCCTCAGCCTGTGTGTCATTCACAGTTTTGTTATTATTGATGAGGTCTGTTGCCTCTTTCATCAGTCGTTTCGACTGGGTGAGCGCACGTTGGGCAAGGTCGTCATTATAGCCTTCGAGGGCGCGAGAGGCTGCAGCGAACATGGTGGCTGCGCGGAGGTCGAGACGCGGGTCACGAGTTGTGAAAGCCCACATATCGTCAGGTGTCCCGCTACGTTTGCCGTCTGAAGAAACTTCATAAGGTTTCAGACTCGGGTCGTAGTGTAGTCCGTCAGTAATGGATGCCGCATCCCCTAAGTGATGATAGTTGTCGAGTATGGAGTTGGAAAGGGTGGATGCCATATGTCCAATCTGTTCTGCCTGTGCCACCAGGTTGAGTGTACCATGCTCAATGAATTGCAGGATGTCAGGTGTTCCGTCAGGGCGATGGAGGTCGACATAACGTTGTTTCTGACTAACAAAAGTCTCATCACGCATAGGATTGAAAAGTTCCCAAGTGCGAATGAAGTTCTGTACGACATTGATGTTCGAACCGGTCTCAATGTCGAAGTCGCCAGCGTCAAAGAAACCGCCGATGTTAAGACCGGGGATGAGTTCGTAAGGCTTGTATTTCGTATCTGTTGTTGGTCCTTGTGCATGCAGGTCAAAATGGTCGCTGGGCGGTGCCTGTAGATAACCTTCCTTGAAAGGCTCTCCATGCCAGGTGCGGTATCCTTCGTTGACATACATGTGGTTCATATGGATGGGAATCCACACATCTGTAGTGGCATCGGTGATCTTGGTATAGACACTTTTGTCAATCAGGAAATTGTTGGTCTTGGTATCGCCATATTGGATATAATAGACACCAGGTTGTTTCACCGAAGAGAAGTCGAACTTCACATAGTTATATTTATAATATGGTCCCCATGCCATAATCTTTCCTTCATAGGTTTTCTCTATTTGACCGTCATCCTTGATGCGCCAGAGTGAGGCGGTTGTCTTAACCTCGTCTTTCTTGTCGAGTTCGATGACTGCCACTTTTGGCTGCTCAGGAATGTAGCCTACTTGTGAGAATCCGATATTTGGCTCTCTTATCCAGTTGGGAATAGCATGCGGCTCGACAGTCCATGTGAGAACTTTACCTGTTTTATTGGCAGGTAGCACACTACGTAATACATACCAGCCGTTTTGGGCAAGCATCCGTCCGTCGTAGAGTTTGAGCTCTGCGTCCGTGCTATTGATGCGGATCATGCGTTCTGGTGTGTCGGTAGCCATGATTATTTCATGTCCAGTCTCCATAGGGAGAGGGTCGACAAACCGATTGGTACCTCTGTCGTCGTATGTCTTGAATCCTTTGAACTGTTTGGGCTTTTGGGAGTTGGGACGCGTAATTGTCTGACTGGCGGCATAGCGTGGGAAACGGTTTAGTCTGCCATCCATTACAAAAGTCTTTTGCCAATATTGGGAGGGAAGGAATTCCAAATTGAATCCTGCCTCTCCTGCAAGTGCCTCTGGAACTGGCTTGTCCAAAAAGACGGCAATTTCTACAGCCTTACCTATTGCGGAGACAACAATACGGCTGTCAAAATCATAGTCGTCATAACGGAGACTGACCTCAATGGATTTGTTGTCCTGGTCTACTTTACGCGCAGTCATTTTAGGTACGAGGTCCCATTGCTCTGGGGTGTTGTTCAGTCGGACAGCTCCTCCCTGAATGGTTCTCACGCCGTGATGGATAATCTCAATACCAGAGTTTTTCTCATCATTGAAACCTCCATTAAAACTGTTACTGAAAACCAGTACGTTGACTCCTTGGCATTCGAAATACTCCAAGTCGTTGAGTTGTAAGTCTTGTGCCATTCCTGTCATAGCGATCAGGAAAAACAGACATAAAGAGATTGCCTTCTTAAAGGCTGGACGTTTTGTGTTGGTGGATGTTTTTTTCATATATTGTTATATTGTTGATAATTATTCTTTTTTTTGACGTGTAATGATGGTAAATGTCAATTCAATCAAATTATAATTATAGAATATTAACGTTCTTCTTCTATAGATTTTTCGTATCTTTGCAACGTAAACAAATGTACAACCTCATGAGGACGGCGATAGTAGGCGGTGGTGCTGCTGGATTTTTCTTGGCAATAAACCTGAAGGAGATGATGCCGGAGATGGAAGTGACCATCTTCGAGCGTAGTCATCGGGTATTAGCGAAGGTAGAGGTCTCTGGTGGTGGCCGTTGTAATTGCACCAATTCCTTTGTGGAGGTAAGCGATTTACAGACTGTCTATCCTCGTGGGCATCGCCTGATGAAGCGCCTCTTTAATGTCTTTGACTATCAGGATGCCTATGCATGGTTTGAGCGTCATGGTGTTCCTTTGGTGACTCAGCACGACCAATGTGTCTTTCCTGCAGCCCAAGATTCACATGCTATTATTAACTGTTTCTTATCATTGGCTCATCGTTATCAGATCCAGGTATCTACAGGTAGACGGGTACAGTCTATAGAAGAATTGCAAGGGTATGACTTTATAGCCGTCACGACAGGCGGGTCTCCTAAGGGAGAGGGTTTAAGATGGTTGTCTGATATGGGGCATGAGATTGTTCAGCCAGTTCCCTCGCTCTTTACCTTCCAAATCGCTGACAAGGCATTGACTGCATTGATGGGGACTGTGGTCGAGGAGGCGACTGTGATGATTCCTGGTACTAAGTTCCGGGCAAAGGGACCTTTGTTGGTTACCCATTGGGGAATGAGTGGTCCTGCGATACTCAGACTCTCCAGTTATGCGGCAAGACAACTGGCAGAACATGACTATCGGATGTCGTTGGGTGTCAATTGGACGGATGAGGATGACACAGCGGTACAGGCGATTCTTTATGAAATGGCTATACAGCATGCCCAGAAACAACTATCCACTTTTAATCCTTTCGGACTACCGCAGCGTTTGTGGGGTTATCTTCTGGAGAAGTCAATGGCGGATAGGACGCAGTTAAGGTGGAGGGAATTGAACAGGAAAGATATGAATCGGCTGGTCAATATTCTTTGTTGTGACACCTACAAGATAGAAGGGCGTGCTACTTTCAAGGAAGAATTCGTCACCTGTGGCGGTGTGTCCCTCCAAAGTGTCCATTCACCAACGCTTGAAAGCAAGTCGGTACCCAACCTCTTTTTTGCCGGTGAGGTACTTGACATCGATGGTGTCACAGGAGGCTTTAACTTCCAGGCGGCATGGACTACTGCCTATGTAGTAGCCTCCTCAATAGTTGCAAAAACATCAGAATGAAACTAACAACCTATAAATATTACAAACATGAAACTATTATTTAAACTCTTGGTAATGGCGATAGCCTTCATTTCAGTAGATGGTTGGGCGCAACAATTAACAGGTCAGAAATCATTCGTATGTAATGATGACGGGACAGTGACCTTTAACTACAAGAACGACCAAGCGAAGACTGTTTTGCTTGACGTACAGTTTGCTGGGAGGAAAGAAATGCAGCGTGATACAGCGACAGGCCTATGGACGGTGACGGTAGGACCAGCAGCTCCTGATATGTATCCTTACTTCTTCATCGTAGACGGTGTGAGTGTGATGGATCCTGAGAATCCCCAGTATTTCCCCAATGAGGGCTTTAAGAATAGTTTATTGGAGATTCCTTCCAAGACGGGAACTTTGGCGCATGACATTAAAAAGGTTCCTCATGGACGTATGGAGTATATCCATTATTACTCCAAGAGTCTGGGTGGAACAAATCATGCCGTCGTCTATCTTCCACCTAATTATATGATGGACAGACAGAAGAAATATCCGGTGTTCTATCTGATAAGTGGTACGACGGATACGGAGGAGGTCTATTATAAGGTGGGACGTGTCAATTATATTCTTGATAACCTGCTTGCCGACAAGGCTGCAAAGGAGATGATCATCGTATTGCCTTACGGTAATCCTAATAAGTTACTGCCTGCAAAGCCCGAGGGTAATGGTATGCCTCAGACGCGTTTTGGCGGGGATGTGTTCAGTAAGGACCTTATCAATGACTTGATGCCTTATATCGAGAAGAACTACCGTACCATCAATAACCGCGACCATCGTGCCATAGGAGGTTTCTCCCGTGGTGGTAATCAGGCGCTCTTCAATGGATTGAGCAACCTCGATAAGTTTTCCTATCTCTGTTCCTATAGTTCTTTCACATCAATGGATATCCCCCAAGTCTATGACAATGCCGCTGATACAAACAAAAAGATTCACTTGTTTTGGTTAGGTGTGGGAACTGACGACTTCCTCTATGGCAATGCCCGTGACTATATGGAGTTCCTTGATAAAAAGGGCATCCGTTCTGTCAAGGAGTTTACGAACGACAAATACGGACATACATGGATGAATGCCAAATACTTCTTATATAAAACCCTACCATTGTTATTTGACAAAAAAGCCGCCGAGGATGCAATGAAAGAAGCACAGCCAGCCCCAGCCGCCACAGGTAAGGAGCAACAGTTTACCCCTGGGGTGATGGCACGTCTGTTCCCGAAACCCATCATTTCTCCAGAATATACGGAACAAGGTATCATTTTCCGCTTCAAGGCACCAGAGGCACAGAAGGTGGAGTTAGAATGCGAGATTCTTCCCAAACCCCTGCCGATGGAGAAAGATTCGGATGGCGTATGGAACGTCACAATGACGGATTTCCTTTTTGAGACCTTTAAATACTGTTTCGTGGTGGATGGTACACAGGTGGCTGACCCCAGCAATATGTTTTTGTCTCCAGACCGTGGCTTTAAATATAGCATCGCTGACAATCCTCAGTCCCCCTTCAATTTTGCTTCACAAGGGGATATCGCACATGGCAGGGTAGGCTATGACGTGGAACGTCAGGAGGCATGGTATATGTCACCAATGTCAGCTACACCAACGATGCCAGCCTTTATACAACTGATACCAGGAGAAGGTGATACGATGGAGAGCTGGTTCAAGGTGGGAGGTGCTGATGCTATTGCCGACCGACTAATGGCGGACGGTAAGACAAAGCCGTGTGTGATAACTACCAGTACTATGCTCATGCAGCAGAGAGGTCCTCAGATGCCTGACTTCAAGATTCATACCCTTCGTGCCGATGATTATCCGACATGGTCACTCCGTCGTCGTGCATTGGTGGGTCTCCTCTTGCGTATCGGCAAGGAGCCTGCACCGTCATTCCCTGATTTCGGTGGCGGAGGTTTTGGTGGTCCGGGAAATATGAATAATGGTTTTTAACGAATATAAAAAGATGATATGATGAAAAAGTTATTGTTTTTATTAGTAACAGGACTGACGGTTGTTACGACATCTGCTCAGTACAAGTATCCTTTCCAGAATCCCAAGCTCTCTTATCAGGAGCGTGTGGAGAATCTCATCTCTCTATTGACTCCCGAGGAGAAGGTGGGATTGATGATGAACAAGTCGGCATCCGTCGATCGTCTCGGTATTCCGTCGTATAACTGGTGGAGTGAGGCATGTCATGGTGTACGCCAGAGTGACTATACCGTCTATCCGCAACCGATTGGTATGGCGGCAGCCTTTAATGCCCAACTGGTATATGATGTGTTTTCGTCAGTCTCTGATGAGGCCCGTGCCAACTGGAACCGTAGTGACCATAACATCTTCAATGTACCAATGGGTGCGATCTATTATCCGGGGAATCCTGAACTCACTTTCTGGTGTCCAAACGTAAATATCTTCCGTGACCCCCGTTGGGGACGCGGACAGGAAACCTGCGGTGAGGATCCTTATATGAATGCTGTACTGGGTGTCCAGACCGTATTAGGCATGCAGGGTAATGACAGCCATTATTTCAAGACCCATGCCTGTGCCAAGCATTATGCCGTACATAGTGGACCGGAGCCCTTGCGCCATTCGATGAATGTGGATCCTACCAATCGTGACCTTTGGGAGACCTATCTGCCTGCTTTCAAGGCATTGGTGAAGAAGGCCAATGTGCGTGAGGTGATGTGTGCCTATCAGCGTTTCGAAGGAAAGCCTTGTTGCACGAGTGATCGTCTGCTGATAGATATCCTGCGTAACAAATGGGGATATGATGCTATCGTCCTGACCGACTGTGATGCCATCAATAACTTCTATAGCAAAGGACAGCATGAGACACATAAGGATCCGCTTTCGGCAAGTGTTGATGCGGTATTGAACGGTACGGACTTGGAGTGCGGAAAGGTGTTTATGTGCCTGACAGACGGACTGAAGAAGGGACTCATCAAAGAGTCAGACCTTGACCAGCATCTGCGTAAGACGCTTTATGGACGTTTCGAACTGGGTATGTTCGACCCTGCTGAGATGTTGCCGTGGGCAAACTTGGGACCTGAAGTTATCAGTAGTGAGAAGAATGACGCGTTAGCCACTCAGGCTGCCCGTGAGTCGATGGTATTGTTGGAGAACCAGAACGTGTTGCCGCTTTC
>JAEEGL010892342.1_pt1 | contig 15613 bp, 15 predicted proteins | sample 9134231 | NCBI WGS metagenome assembly JAEEGL01 (sample SAMN16246548, study PRJNA631951) | gut metagenome | biome: gut microbiome; feature: rumen; material: fiber-attached | host: Bos | place: Iran: Karaj | collected 2018-10
GAGCGGACTCCTTACAATTGAAGAAGAACAGCGTCCCGGAGAAAAGTTTCCCATTTTTGAAGGTGAAGATTTTACCGCAGTTTTGTCTTCTAAAGATTTGCTCATGTTTTAACATCTTGCAGATTTTAAAGCCGCCGGAGTAGTTTCCTTAAAAATTGAAGGCCGCATGAAAAGCGTGTATTACGTTGCCATGGTAACCCGCGCTTACCGCAAAGCCCTTGATGCTCTTGAAGGAAAAATTACTGCTGACGATGCACAACCCTTTATTGACGAGCTTGAAAATGTAAGCCACCGCGCCGGAACAACCGGTTTTTATTACAACAAAGCCGAAGCAGACCAGACAACCACAGGTGCCAGCGACAGTAAGTACCAGCTTGCCGCAGAAATTGACGGAGAAGTTACCGGCCGTGACTTTGAAAAGATTTATGAGTCAGGACAGACTAACTACAAAAAGTTCAGTGATGAACTGGAGGCTATGCATCCTGCTGCGCGCGAGGCCCGTCTTAAAGACCTGGAAATTCACACCGACCGCCGTGTTGTTCCTTTTGAAAAAAAAGACGGCTGGTACATGTATTCCATAACTGCGCTGAATATGATTAAGGCCGACGAAGAAATAGAATTTGTTGCTCCGGATTTTGTAAGCATATGCGCCGGACCAGACGAGTTTGATTTAATTAACCCTGAAACCGGAACAAAATTAAACTGGGTTTGCGACGGGCACCCCTGCGTTATTTACTTAAAATACAAGCTCCCGCCTGCCGCTCTTTTGCGCACCCTTGACCCGGACTATGTAGAAGGAAAAATCAGAGATACAGGAAGGTAATCTTTTAAAATTCGTAGCCAATAAAAAGGGCTTTTAAATCTGCCTTGCCGGTAATTCCAAGAACATTGTAAATATGGGCAAGGTCTTTTTTTATTGCACTTTCACTTACATTGTAATCTATGGCAAGGGCTTTAATTGTTGTGTTATTTACAACAATTTCTTTTATGCAGTTTTTCTGACGGTCAGAAAGGCGGTAGTCATCAAGGTTTATTGCCCCGGAATCTTTTTTGTCGTATGCATGGCGGAAAAGCAGGTTTATGCAGCCGATTGTACAAAGAGAAAAAAGTGCAATTCCTGCGTATTCAAAAAAGCTTTTTACTCCGTAAGGAATGACCAGAGCAAGTTTGACAACTTCTATTAATAAAAAAATCAGCAGGCGGCGCCTTGAAGCAAGTCGTTTTTCAAAAAGCAGCAGCACAAAAAGAATTGATGTCATAAAAAGAGCTGTATAAATGCGGCCTGTGTAGAGGTTTGAAAAAACAAGGATTTCTAGTGCGGCATAATAAAAAAAATGTCTGTTGTAAAAAATAAAACTGAGCAGACAGAATACAAAAGCCAGCCCCATTGCCACATAAGAAACCGGGAGCGAAAAAGGCATTATACTCTGCTCATAAGAAAAGCCCGTAAAAATATTCAAAAGCAGTATGATTATAAGATAAAGGCAGCCAACAATTGACATGAGGCGAAAGGGCTTATCCACAAGTTTCTTAAAAATCATACTGCTTTTATGTTACTATTTCTTTGCAATCTCTGCAACGCTTGTTACAACGCCGGCAAGACTCTGCAAATCAGACGGAACAATAATCTTTGTGGCCTGACCGTCGGCGGCTTTTTCAAAGGCTTCCAGGCTGCGGAGCTTAAGAACGGCATTGTCCATTCCGGCATCCTTGAGCATCTTAAGACCTTCTGCTTTGGCCTGCTGAACTTCGCGGATTGCTTCGGCTTCACCCTTTGCCTTCTGAATTGCAGATTCCTTCTGAGCTTCGGCCTGCAAAATCATTGCCTGCTTCTGGCCTTCTGCTTCAAGGATTGCAGACTGCTTGTGACCTTCGGCAATAAGAATCTGTTCACGGCGTTCGCGTTCTGCTTTCATCTGTTTTTCCATGGCTTCGCGGATAGCCTGTGGAGGCTCAATATTCTTAACCTCTACACGATTTACTTTAATCCCCCATGGGTCAGTTGCTTCATCCAGAATTGAGCGCATCTTTGTATTGATAACGTCACGGCTTGTAAGAGACTCATCAAGTTCAAGTTCACCAATAATGTTACGCAAAGTTGTTGCACTAAGATTTTCCAGAGCGTTGATTGGCTTTTCTACACCATATGTGTACAGCTTTGGATCTGTAATCTGAAAGTAAACAACAGTATCAATCATCATTGTTACGTTATCTTTTGTAATTACAGGCTGTGGCGGGAAGTCAAAAACCTTCTCTTTGAGCGAAACCTTTTTTGCAATGCGGTCAATAAGCGGCATCTTTACATGCAAACCAACATTCCAGGTTTTATGAAATCCACCAAGACGTTCAATTACATAAGCATCTGACTGCGGAACAATTCTGATATTTGTAATAATCAGAATCATAACCAAAACACCAATTGCAATAAGTACCCAAATCATATTATATCTCCTTTACATACGCCGTAACGCCGGCAATTTCTTCGATAATGCACTTGCTGCCTTTTTCAAGAACTATGTCTTCTTTTACGGCTGCAGTCCATTCCATACCATTGATTTTGATAGACCCTTTGTCTAGTGCTGTAATTTTCTTTGTTACCACGGCAATCTGTCCGATTACGCGTTCATAGTTTGTAGCAATCTGCTTCTGGCTAAGCTTCTTTTTTACAACAGGTCGTGTAAATATAAGCAGTGCCATAGCAAGTGCAACAAAGATGAACAACTGCGCAACAAACGGAAGCGGCGTGAATGCAAGGAATACCATTACAAACGCACTTATTCCAAACCATATGGTAGTAAGGGCCAGAGTAAGCGATTCAATCACCACACAGATGATGGTCACCGCAACCCAAACCCAAGGCAAGTTATCACCCAAGACTTGAATAATACTTTGCATAAGCTACCTCTCTAAAAAAGTTTTTTGCTAGCTGAGTTTAATATACGGCACAATCCCCGCGGGTGCAACGGTGACCTTGGTTACTTTTGGGGTGACCTTAGTTACTCAAAAAAAGTAACAAAAGTTACCAGTTTTTTTTATTTTTTTTCTTGACCTTCCACTTGGTGGAACCCTTATTATAGAGATATAATTTGGTATTGGAGAAAACAATATGAAAATTTACCAGGTCGAAGAGATTGTCGGAATCACTAAGAAAAACATCCGGTTCTACGAAGATGAGGGATTGCTTAATCCGGAAAGAAATCCCCAGAACGGCTACAGAGATTATACTCTTAGGGATGTCCGCGAACTGCAGAAAATTAAGCTGTTAAGAAAGCTTTCGGTTCCGCTTGAAGATATCAGGCTGCTGCAAAAGGGAAATCAAAGCCTTGGGCAGATTCTGAACCGTCAGATTGAACGGCTTAATCAGGAACAGAAGAACGCTGAATTTATGAAAAACTTCTGCGAAAAACTCTATTCCGAAATAACCGACCTGAATACCCTTGATCCAGTCCAGTATCTTTCAGAAATGAAAAATCTCGAAAAAGGAGGTGCAGAATTTATGGACGTAAAAAACAAGGATATAAACAATAGGAAAAAGACGGGCGCAATAATTTCGGCAATAGCGTTCTGTTCTCTTGTACTGCTTGGACTCATACCGTTGGTTCTTGCAATCCATGAGGTAGGACGTCTTATCTGGCCTATGCTCATCTTTTTTATTGTAACTGGTTGCGTATTAATCGGTACAATTGTTGCACTGATTATGCGTATAAAAGAAATAAACAAAGGGGAAGAAATCGAAGCCCTTAAATATTAACTTATAAGGAGGCGGGAATATGATGCTCGTATCTATTGATTCAATTCCGGGAAAAAATTTTGAAGCACTCGGATTAGTAAAGGGAACTATTGTTCAGTCAAAAAACTTTGGACGTGATCTTATGGCAAGCCTTAAGACTTTAGTTGGTGGAGAAATTGCCGGCTATACAGAAATGCTCAACGAAGCACGCCAGATTGCTACAAAGCGTATGGTAGACGAAGCAGAAGCTCTTGGAGCAGATGCAGTAGTTGGAGTACGCTACGGCTCTTCTGCAGTAATGCAGGGTGCTGCCGAAGTTGTTGCATACGGAACTGCCGTAAAATTTAAGGCTTAAAGAAAAAACTTAACCGCGTTCTGATAGCAGATATTCTGAACCAGGCTGCCAAGGGAGTCTTCCTGCCATGGAAACTCCCCTGCTTCTACAAGGTTCCCAATAAAATTGCACAGAATGCGGCGAAAGTATTCATGTCGCGGGTATGAAAGAAAGCTTCGGCTGTCGGTAAGCATACCTACATAACAACCAAGTGGAGCTGTACGCGCATAAACCCGCAGCTGCTCTTCAATTCCATCCTTGTGATCATTAAACCACCAGGCAGGACCAAACTGGCAGTTACGGAAGTTTGCAGCCATTGTTGCAAGCGCTTCGTTATCCTTTGGATTAAGGTTATACAAAATTGTACGAGCGCCCGGTGCTGCAGAATAAATTGCATTAAGCACAGCCCCAATCTGAGGAGCATAATTAAAATCCTGAAGGCTGTCTTCGCCAATATTTTTACCTGCAATATCAAACATTGCACTATTTTGATCGCGCAAAGCACCAATATGAATCTGCATTACAAAACCTTTCTGAGCATAAAGCTTTCCAAGCTCTGTTAAAACCCAGCCCTTATACTGTGCAAGCTCATCAGTACGGAGTTTTTTACCAATCCAGGCTTTTTCAAAAATATAATTTACATCGTCATATTTTGTCGGAAGATAAAAATCATTTTCGAGAGAATGGTCGCTTACAACACAGCCGTTTTCCTTAAAAAAGTCCATTCTGCGGCCAAGAGCTGCAATCATATCGGAAATAGACATAATCTTAGTTCCATCTATTTCCTGAAGCTTACTTATATATTCAGCAAAAGAAGGATTTTCTGCATTTAAAGCAAGATCAGGACGGAAGGACGGACGAACCTTACAGTTTTTCCAGTCTGCAGCAATTTTTTTATGCCATTCAAGACTGTCTAAAGGATCATCTGTTGTACAAAGCTCACGCACATTCATTTTTTCGAGTAAACCGCGCGGACTAAAATCAGGCTTTGCAAGAAGTTCATTACATTTATCCCAGACTTCACGCGCATTTTGAGGAGTAACAGGATCAGTAATTCCAAAATAACGCTGCAGCTCAAGATGGCTCCAGTGATAAAGCGGATTACCGACACAGCCCTGAAGAGTCTGAACAAAAGCAAGATAACGTTCGTAGTCTGCTTTTATAACTGCAGCAGAACCACCTCTTTCTTCATCTGATTTTACAGAACCGTCTTTACGAATATGACCTGTGATTAGCTCTTCCGGAATACCGGCAGCCCTCATTGCACGCCATTTGTAGTGATCGTGATCAAGCCAGGCATTTGCAAGGTTTCCAAGGCTTTTGTTTTCATAAATCTCCTGCGGCGACAAATGATTATGAAAATCAAAAATCGGCTCTCCTTCTGCATATTTGTGATATAAAGCTTGAGCACACTCGCTCTGTAAGATAAAGTTTTGGTCTAAAAAATTTTTCATATACTAGTCTTAATTTCCCATAAAGCGTTATTTGCAACAAGATGTAAAGTTTCACGAATACATCCTGGATGATCTACAAGGTCAAAGAAGTAACGGCAAACTCTTTCACCAAGTCCTGCTTCTACTAAATCAACTCCAAAAATATCTTTACGACTCAGGACAGGTTTTAATGCCTTAAAAACTTCATCAGCAGCAGAACCAATCTTAAGCCCCTCTACATACTTTCTGCACTCATCAAGCAGCGGATCCGGGCTAAGCTCAAACTCATTTCCTTTATCGTCTATAGCCATAAGATAACGCAGCCATAATGCAAAAACAAGAGGCACAACCTTAAGATCAGTAACATTCAAATCTGAACGGCCAAGATAACCCTTAATTGTTTCGCCAAAACGAATGCTCAATTTTTGAGAAGTATCGCAGGCAATTCGCTGTGGAGTATCCGGCATAAATGGATTTGGAATACGGATATTTACAACTTCATCAATAAAGTCACGGGGTTTAATAATTCCAGGATCAACAACAACAGGAAGGCCTTCTTCATAACCAAGCTTTTTAACAAGACGAAGCAGATCTTCATCCTTCATTTCGTCAGCAATAAGAGTATAACCCAAAAGACAGCCACTTACAGCAAGGAAGGTATGAAGCGGATTAAGACAGGTACAAACCTTCATCTTTTCTACCTTATCTACAGTAGCACGGTCTGTAAAATAAAGTCCTCCTTTTTCGAGCTCAGGTCTGCCGTTAGGGAAAGAATCTTCAATTACAAGATACTGGCACTCTTCTGCATTTACAAAAGGAGCTACATAAGTTTTCTTAGAAGTAATTACAGGCTCAAGCTCTTCTATTCCATCTTGAGCAAGAATCTTTTCTATTTTTGCATCAGGCCGCGGAGTAATCTTATCAATCATTGTCCAAGGGAACGAAACCTTAGAAGCATTATTTACATAAGCAAGGAAGCCCGGTTTACACACCCCGCGATTTTCCCATTCAGCAGCAAATTCATTTACCGCGGCATAAAGCTTATCCCCATTATGCGAGCAGTTATCCATGCTCACCATTGCAACCGGAAGCTCCCCGTTAGCAAAGCGCTCGTGCAGCAAGGTAACAACCTTTCCAATATAAGACTTTGGCAAAACAGGTCCAGCAGCAAAATCTTCTTCTACACCAGGCATAAATACACCGGCGGCATTCTTAAGCAGATAGCCCTTTTCGGTAATTGTAAAAGTAACCATCTGAAGAGACGGTGAACGGAAAATCTGGAGCAGGCGCATCCATTCCTTTTCGTTGTTGCTGTCGGCAGCAAGCGCTTCCATAATAGAACCAACAACAGTTTTTTCTACAGAACCGCTTGATTTTAAAGTAACCAGCGCACCAATATTGTCGTGTGGCTTATACATTTTTTCTATAATTTCGTAGTCATAGCCTTCGGCAACAATAAGTCCGCGATCAAGCACACCCTGGTTCAAGAGCTCCTGCACTACATTTGCCTGGAACGCACGAAAAATGTTTCCTGCACCAAAATGAATCCAAAATGGCTCGGCCTTTGTTAAAGCCTCTACCTTTGCGCGATCAAATTTTGGGAGTGAATAACCTTTTGCCTCCCAATCAGCTGTATTTTTAATTCCTTCAACGGTTAATTTCATATTTTGCCTCTGTCTAGTATTCTAGCATATTAGTTGCGGAAAATCAAATATAAGATAATTATTAAAATTTTTCTTCTGATAAAAGTTCAGAAAGATAAAAGAGTATTGCGCATTCATTTTCCTGCCAGATTCTTAAGCTGCGTTTTACAGCACAAACAAGGTAGCCTTTGGTCTTACTGCCCTTTTGAATACGCGAAATTAAAACAGTTTCAAAGCCGTTTTGGGTAAGACTTTTATAAAATATAGGGGAGCGTTTTTTAACAAGATCCAGAGTGCTTTCGGCATACAAATCTTCATCCATTAAATTAGCAATATCCGAAGCATCTGCACTAAAGGCTTTTTCGAGCACAGACTTCATCTTGCCTTTTGAATTAACATAATACAAATCCTGAATCTGAAGCACTTCAATAATCTGCGGCATTGCTTTTAAAATCTTATTTTCAAAGCCGCGTTCTTTTTCTACATCAAGCTTAAGCTTATGCATGTTTGTAAAAATGCCGTTCTTAGCAATTTTGTGAATCTCAATATCCCGATGCCTTTTTTCATCATAAATTGAATAACAATTGCGGCCTTTATTTTTTCCAAGATAAAGCATTTTATCGACTATTCCAAAAAGCTCTGCAAAATCATCTGAGTCCTTTGGAAATGAAGCACAACCTGTAGTACCTGTAACAAAAGAAGCGCCGTTTTCAAAATAAACTTCTTTTCTTAAGGCATTTGAATTTCCATACAGATTTTCAAAAAAGAAAAGTTTTTGTGCATCAGAATTATTAACCAGATCAATCAGCAAAAATTCATCACCACCAAATCTTCCAACAAGTCCGGAGTTTTTAGAATAATCTACAAGTCCCCTGGCGACACTTGTTAAAACCTTATCACCGGCACTGTGACCATAGCTGTCGTTTATGAACTTAAAATTATCAAGATCAATTATAGAAAAAGTAAATGGAATTTTTTCTGCAATAAGAGAACGCACATATCGTATTGAATAGGAACGGTTTAAGATTCCTGTAAGAGGATCCAGAATTTCTTCAAGACTTATTTCGTCAATTATTTTATCAAAAAAGCTGTATTTTCTAAGATCTTCAATTGTATACAAAACCTGATTATCGCTGTTGTTTTTTCTGCGGATTACATCGGTAATATCAACAAAGCTACCAACAAGCCCAACAATCTTATCATCTTTATACAGCGGACGTTTGGATGCAATAATATCCCGCTCTTCACCACGAATAAAACATTTACCTTGAACCTTGTATGTGCTTTTGCCAGACAATACCCTAAGTTCATCCTGTTTAAAAGGTTCAGGATCAGAATGCCAGCCCATATCCTCATCATTTTTTCCTATGAGAACATCTGCTGAATCGAAATTGTAAAAATCCAGAAAGGCCTGATTTACGCCAACAAAGCGTCTGTCTTTATCTTTCCAAAAGACACAATCTTGAGAAGTATTAATAATGCTGTCAAACAATTCGGCCGTCATCTTCATAATTGCAAACCCTTAGTAAATAATACTACAATTATAAATGATACAAAATGTATCGGCAAGTTATTTTTTTGACAGCAGAATTATAGTTTATCGATACAATTTTACAGAGCTTCGATCTATAGTCTTTTCGCAGGCTTCCCAAAGCCCCTGAAGATAAGTCGCACCAAGAGCCCGGTCATAAAGTCCATAGCCAGGCATTGCTTTTTCTCCCCAGATCATTCGACCGTGGTCTGGACGGATAATTCCATCAAAGCCTGTTTCGTAAAGAGTTTTTACAATCTTGAACATGTCAAAGGTTCCGGCAGCAGACAGGTGTGCAGATTCCTGGAAATCCTGAACAGGATCATCAATTGCAGTATTAAATTTAAGATTACGGATATGGGCAAAGTGAATACGTCCGGTTGCAGCCTTAATCATTGAACAAAGGTCATTCTTGCGGTTGGTTCCGTAAGAGCCTGTACAGAAGGTTAAACCATTGTGAGGATTATCTACAGCCTTGAGCATGCGTACAACATTTTCCTGGCAGGTGATAATGCGTGGAAGTCCAAATACAGGCCAGGCAGGATCATCCGGATGAATGGCCATGTCAATGTTGTATTTATCGCAGACAGGCATAATTGCCTTTAAGAAATATACAAGATTGTTGAAGAGCTTTTCGTTATCAATGCCGCTGTACATCTGAAAAAGTTCTTTTACACGAGCCATACGCTCAGGTTCCCAGCCAGGCAGAATAAAGCCATTGGAATCCTTGTCGATTGAATTGAACATGTCCTCTGGTTTTACGCCGTCAATTGCTTTTGAGTTGTAAGCAAGAACAGTAGAACCATCTTCGCAGACACGGGCAAGCTCACTACGTGTCCAGTCAAAAACAGGCATAAAGTTATAGCAAACCATATGGATGTCTTCCTGTCCAAGGCGCTCGAGCGTTTTTATATAGTTTTCGATGTATTTATCGCGGTCACCGCCACCAATTTTGATGTCATCGTGAATATTTACACTTTCAATACCGGCAATCTTAAGTCCGGCGTCTTCAACTTCCTTTCTGATTTTTTGGATTGCAGCCAACTCCCATGCGTCACCCGGAACCGAATCATACAAGGTTGTAATAACCCCATGAACCCCCGGCACCTGACGAATCTGCTGCAAAGTTACTGAATCAAAGCCGGTTCCATACCAGCGAAGTGTCATTTCCATAGCAAAAATCTCCTTAAAGAAAGCTAATAAATCGTTTTATTAATGATAACACTAAAGCCCAAAAACCTCAATAAATTCTTGTATACTAGTATATCAGAAAACGAAGATTTTTCAACTTTTTTTGAATTTTACTTCCTAAAAATGAAAAATTTTTTGTTAACTATAGTGTAGGAATTTTTATTAAGGAGGTAATTATGCCAAACAACATCAAACCCTTTGAGGAACTCACTCTGGCAGATGATTTTATGTTTTATCAGGTTATGCAGGATGATGAAATCTGTATTGGGATTCTAGAACGTCTGCTCAAAATCAATATTGATCATATTGAAAGACAGGAGCTTCAAAAAGAGATAAAGCCTTATTATCAGTCTAAATACATTAAGCTTGATGTTTATGTAAAAAATGAAGATAAGGTTTATGACATCGAAATTCAGAATGAAGATATGGATGAATTACCAAAACGAGTGCGGTATTATCAGTCTATGATTGATTCGAACGAACTTTTAAAAGGGATGGAGTACAGAAAGCTTCCTGAAAGTATAATTATCTTTATCTGCACAGGAGACCCTTTCGGAAAAGGATATCCGCAATATACATTCAAAAACATCTGTCTGGAAGAAAAAGAACTTATTCTTATGGATGAGTCGACAAAATATTTCTTTAATTCAGATGCAGCAGATAAGGCTACGGATATTGAAATCCGGGCTTTTCTTGATTATATTAAGAATGAGAGGCCTACAGATAGTTTTACACATACGATTGATATGGCTGTTAAGAAAGTAAAAACAGACGAGTCTCTAAGGGGGATTTATATGTGCGAACCAATACGTATTCAAGATGCAAAATGGGCAGCCCGCGTAGATACTGCAAAAAATCTTATTAAAATGAAAATCTTATCTCATGAACAAATTGCACAAGCCACAGATCTCCCTCTAAAAAAAGTCCAGGAACTTGCAGAAGAAATTGAAAAGGGGAATTAGTTAGTTTTTAAGGATTGTATATTCAAAACTAGCATAAGCCGAAGCCGAAGAGCTTTCAAAAAGCCAGGTGCTCAGCTGGTCATAAATTTCGTTACGGACATCTACAGGAAGAACAGATTCTGGTGTAATTGTTACTTCATTTCTTGGAACATTGCCGCTTGAAAGTACGTGAATCTTTATTGTAACAGTTCTATTACTGTCCAAAAGTGCAGCTGCTTTTTGCGAAATTGTAATTGTTGGCGGAACTGGACGAATTAAAATTCTTGTGCTGCCATCGGTCATTGCCATACTGAGCTGACCATCAGAACTTTTAGAAGTTTTTGCATCTGTAATCGCTTTTACACCATTGGCATTTACTGAATATTGTGTATTTTTAATGGCAGAAATTGCATTGTTTGTTGAAGCTGTAGGTGAATTATTTGTAGTCTTATTTGTAGTTGAACTGTTTTGTGAACTTGACTGGCTTTGATTTTTTGTAGTGCTGGTACTTGCTGCCGAGCCCGAAATTGATGATGAATTTTCTACCTTTGTTACCTGTTTGCTAACCTGTGGAGCTGGTTCAGAAGGTTCATCAAACTGTGACCAGTCAAAAGACTGTTTCTTGTTTGAAACATTATTAAAATCTACACCCTGTGATAAATCTGTTGCATACTGGTAGTCGTCAAAGTTTACTTTTTTGGAGGGGTCTGTTGTTTTTGAAGGAGCAGGCTGCTGCTTAGCAGGCTGGGTTTTAGCTGGGGCTGGGGCCGCCTGTTTAGCTGGCGCTGTTGGTTTTGCCTGAGCCACAGGAGGTTCTACTGCTTTTGCAGGAACTGGAGCTTCTGCTGGAGCCGGTTCTTCAAAAATTGGTTCTTCTACAAGCTGGGCCAGTTCTTCGGCACTCATTGCAGCAGCAGATTCTTCTGTCTTAGTTTTTTCCTCTACAGGCGTAGAATCCAGGACAATCTGCACTTCTTTGTATTTTGGAGTTGGAGACGGGAGCTTTACAAAAACACCGGTGAGCGTTAAAACAAGCCAGATAAACACAGTTATGAGGCCGCCCATAAAGGAGCTTGTTTTATGAGGAGAACTGTCTTGTCCAAACAAAGGCTGCTTTATCATAAATAATACCCTACTCGCCCTTTTCTGTTGCTGTGCGAAGGTTTATTACGGCGTAACCACTTTCGCGAATTACATCAAAAATCTTGACTACGGTACCGTTGGTAACTTCGGAATCTGCTTCTAAAGAAACAGGAAAGTCTTCTTTTTTTACATCACCTGTATCGTAAGCAATAAGCTCGGTCCCAAGCTCTTCAAAGGCAACTTCTTTTTCATTAAAGAAAAGAAGTCCGTCTGCATCGGCGGTGATTGTAATACCCTTGTAAGAAGTTCCTTCCGAAGTATGACTTGAAGGAAGCTTTAGCTTAATTCCCGGCAAAATTGCAAAGGTTGTAGAAACCAGAAAAAAGAGAATGAGCTGAAAAACTATATCAATCATCGGGGTCATATCTACATTTGAACGGATACTTCCCCTCTTGCTTCTTAATCTCATTTTATCCCCTATCTTATGCGACCTGTTAATTTAAGAACAACGGAAGTTACATGCGCTTCCATCTCTACAATTCTGCGGTTTACACGCGAAACAAAGTAATTATGAAAAATTACTGATGGAATTGAAACAATCAAACCGGCTACTGTTGTCACCAGGGCTTCGGCAATGGCACCTGCAAGCAAAGCAGGATCTCCCATTGACCCACCGGCTCCAAGTACACCAAAAGCCTTGATATTACCGGTTACAGTTCCTAAAAGCCCAAGCAGGGTTGCAATGTTTGCAATTGTTCCAAGCGGAGTTAAGAAATGCTCAAAGCGTGGAACTACAAAATCCATTTCGGCTTCTACAAGGTCACGGATATCGCGTTCTTCGTAGCGGCGGCAATCTATGGCCTTTTTAATTACCTGAGACATTGGAGTATCGGCCTGAGCACAGGCTGCACCACAAGCTTCGTAGTCTCCAACTGCAAGGCTGTCATTTACATTCTGCATGAGCTTTTCATCGCGCTTACGGATGCTTGCAAAATAAATGCAGCGTTCAACTATAATAAAGGTTGCAATGATTCCGCAAAGAATAATTGGAATCATCAAAAAACCACCAGATTTTAATGTCTCTATCATTTAGATCCTCCAGATATATATTGGTAAACTATCATTAAAACAAGAATTGAACAAGAAGCATTGCATTTCCTGTACAGGCTGCATACTGGCCAGCAAAAAGCCGTTCTTCTGCACCCAAAAGCTTAATCATATCATTTACGCTTAATACAATGCGTACGGCAGAAGAAGCCTGAATATAACCTTCCAGATTGATTAATGGCTTGTTGTCTTTTGCATCAAGAAGGTAAGAAGTATCAAGAGAAGCGCCCCAAAGTCCCTTCTGGCTCTGCAATGCAAAACTTACCGAGAAGGTGTGTTTATTCTGCAAAACCGGTACATCTATCCAGTTTGCGTGATAAGCTGCTGTTGCTGCAAAAAGCTTATACTTCCAGGTAAAAGAAAAATCTGTATAAAACTCAAGATTATTTTTTGGAGAAAAACCATACAATCCACTTGTAAGTGACTGAGGTGTATAATCAGGTGTCCACATTCCGTTTCCAAAAGCTGTATTAGAATAGCCGGCTGCAACATTACCTGTAAAAGAAGCCTTGAGCGGCACCAGAAGCTTTAACTGACCAAACCAGTTAGAAGACTCAGTAGAAAATTCTTTGAGCCCCGAAAAATTATAAAGCCGTTCCAGTTCCGAAGTTGTATAACGCTTTGAGTTAAGGCCTCCGGTCAAAGAAAGATTAAGCTTTCTGTCTGAAAAATAAACCGGAAGGACCGCATCAAGTCCAACAGTAAAAGGAGGAATTACCTTATTGTCTCCAATATTGTTTCCAAAAACTACACCTGCATCTGCATAAACTTTGAGCTTATCATTTTTCCAGGCAAAATTAATTCCAGCCTGACCGCGGTTTGTTACCTTATCCCAGGCTTCCATATTGTAAAGAGCTGCAAAACCAACATTAAAACCATTGTGTTCCCACGAAAGCTTAAGTTCAGGATCAACGGTTACCCTGGATGTATTTACTATCCATTTAGGAACATTAAAATCTTCTGTTGTATTTTTTGTGATATCTGCAAAACGATAATAAAACTCTGAATCAATAATAAAGTCCAGTTTAAAGTCCTGGGCAAAATTCCAGGCAAGAGCGGCCTGTCCCGAAACCGCATCCTGATTATTTGCCGCAACGCCTTCTACCTTTGTCTGAAACCCGTTACCAATATCTTCATATTTTCCCGAAAGCTTAAAATCAAGATTTGAACGTATAAATTCTTTCTGAAGTTCAATTGCTGTATTTTTTGTACTGTAGCCGTCTGCAAGATTATGACCTGCAAAACCAGAAGCAGAATAGTGATCAAAAGAAATACTAAAAGGGTCTGCACCAATAATTCTTGAAACTTCAAAATTGCCGGAAAAAGAAGCCGGATATCCGCCACCCATCTGGCCCGAAGCATAGATATCTTTTTCATCAGAGCTTGCAGCTGCAGCGGCAACTTCTCCATCTGCATTTACAGAAACTGCAGGCAGAACCGGAACCAGGTCTCCGGAACTAAAATTATAATCGAGTACGTCTTCAAACTCTGGAGCCGGAGCTGTTTCTTCATCCCCACCATCTGAGCTTACAACTGTAGTCAAATCCGGAAGCTCAATCTGTGAGCTCTGCGATTCCTGTAAACTTTGAGAAAATCCGTTTGAACATAAGCCAAGAATAAACAATGCACAGGCTGTTTTAATCAAAAAATGCTTTTTCATATTTTCTCCACCATCCCTATTTCAAAAGATTCATAACCTTCTTGCCCTGTTTAGTATCAGGATAAAGCTCTACAAGAAGGTTTGCAGTAACGCGGGCATCTCCAGTCATTCCCGCAGCAACAAATGCATCTACAGCAGAATAAAGTACAGAAGCAGCGTTATCAGCATTCCCTGTTCCACCGGCTCTATAGTATTCTGCAGCTTTTAAATAATATTCTGCTGCCTGCTGATGCTGTCCCCTGTCGTGATAATAAACAGCAACACATTCAGCATTCTGTGCAGCAAAGGTCATTTCATCTGAGTCCTTCTGATAATTCAAAAGTTCTTTTGCAAGTTCAAAAGCTTCCTTTTGATTCCCCTTCTGGATATAAAGCTGAACAAGCTCGGAACCTGTATTGCGTCCCTTTTTGGTAGAGGTTTTTCCGTTTCTTTCATAAGCTGTAGTTTTTTCTACAATTGTACGGTCGTCTCCACCAACAATTCTTTCCAGCTCAACAATGCGCTGTCCCATTCCATCGGACTCTGCCTGGCTTTTAAATTTTTGAACCAGCAGCCTTGCAGTAATGAGGGCGTTTGTATAATCTTCCTGAGCATAATATGCCTGCAAAAGATTTTTATATGCACCATAAGAATAAATACTGTCCGGATATTTGGAAACAAGAGTATTGTTCTGCATAATTGCCGGATCATATTTCTGGAGCTTCATATTACAGTCACCGCTAAAATAATAAGCTGCATCTGAATACTTTCCGTTTACAAAGCTGTAAATATAATTTGTAAAGCGGGCTTCGGCCTCTGCATACTTTCCGGCAGAATAATAGACCTCACCGCTGCGGTAAGAAGCATCTTCGGCAGCCTGAGTTCCTGCAAAGCGTTTTACAATTGTCTGATAAGTCTGATCTGCGTTATTAAGGTCGCCCTTCTTTTCGTAAATCTTTGCCGAAGTCATAAGACATTGAA
>JAEEGL011878180.1_pt1 | contig 15613 bp, 14 predicted proteins | sample 9134231 | NCBI WGS metagenome assembly JAEEGL01 (sample SAMN16246548, study PRJNA631951) | gut metagenome | biome: gut microbiome; feature: rumen; material: fiber-attached | host: Bos | place: Iran: Karaj | collected 2018-10
CCCGGCGACAAGATCGCGGTGTGCGTGTCGGGCGGCAAGGATTCTATGATGCTCGCGGTCCTCATGCGCATGCTCCGGCGCTTCACCGAGGTGCCGTTCGAGGTCGTGAACCTCGTGATGGACCCGGGCTATACCCCCGAGAACCGTAAAAAGCTCGAAGAAAACGCCGCGCTGCTGCAAGTTCCGATCACGGTGTTCGAGACCGATATCTTCCGCGTCGCGAATAAGACCGAAAAATCGCCCTGCTATCTCTGCGCCAGAATGCGCCGCGGTCACCTATACGCCAAGGCAAAAGAGCTCGGCTGCAACAAGATCGCGCTCGGCCACCATTTTTCGGACGTGATCGAGACCACCGTGATGGCGATGTTCTACGGCTCGCAGCTGCAGGGCATGATGCCCAAGGTCAAAAGCCTCAATTTCGAGGGGATGGAGCTCATCCGCCCCCTATACTGCGTCAACGAAAAGGATATCGTGGCGTGGGCGCGGTATAACGGCCTGTCGTTTCTGCAGTGCGCCTGCCGGTTCACCGAGCAGTTCGAAGACGAAACGCATCAGGGCGCGTCGAAGCGGCAGGAGGTCAAGGAGCTCATCCGCACGCTCAAACAAAAGGACCCCGATATCGAAAAATCCATCTTCTCCGCGATCCACAACGTCTGCCTCGATACCTTCCCGGCGTATAAAACGAAGGGCGAAGTCCACTCGTTTCTCGAACGCTACGACGAAACCGAATAAAAACAAAAAAACCGCCGCGAGGCGGTTTTTTATTTATTTGTTTTTGAGTTCTTCCCACTTCTCTTTGATCTCCTGAATCATTTTCGAAGCGCGTTCGGACATCGTGTTGGACCGCTGGAAGATCTTCTTCGCGCGGCGGCGTTTTCCGGTTTTGACGTCGGAATCGAGCTCGGTGATGTCTTTCTCCGCCGAGCGGATCTGCCCCGCGATCTCGTTGCGCCACGACTCGAACTTCTCACTGCTCGAGGCCACGTTATCGCGGAACTCATCGTACCGCGCGAGCGCCTTGCCCTTGAAATCCCCGGCGGCGTTCTTCACGAACGAGCCCGCCATCGCCACGCTTGAGCGAAGGTTCTCGAGCTTGCGCATCACCTTCTGCACGTCGAGGGCGGCGAACACGGTGAACGAAAAGTCGATCAGGAACACGCCGAGCACGATATAGGTGAGGATCGGCCGCAGCCATTCCGGAATGAACGACAACAGGTAATAATAGAGCGGCGACACGAAATAGACGTAGGCGCAGGCGAAGATGCCCCAGAAGATCGTGTGTTTGAGACAGATGCGCCCGTGCAGGTTCATGAACTCGTTCGAATAATCCCACCAGCGGGCGTTGAACAGCTTTTCCATCGCCACCGAGGTCACGTATTCCACGATGTCGGCGGCGATCATGCCGACAAGCAGCACCGCCCAGAAGGGGAGCTTCGGCCGCACGAGCAGCAGCTCGAACACCAGGCCGCCCGCGCCGTAGATCGGGCACACGGGCCCGTAGTTGAAGCCGGAGTTGATGAATTTGAAATCCCAGATTTTACGCTTTTCGGTGCAGGTCTCGCCGATGGAACGGTACATCGATTCCACAGCCCAGCCGATCATCGAAAACACGAAATACATCAGCACGTAGCCGAGAATGGTCTCATACATGATCGTTCCCTCCCGAAAGCGTTTTGAGCCGCTCTTCAAACCGGCGGCGCGCGCCCTTGCGGTCCGCGATCAGAAGCTCTTTGGTCGCGCAGTATTTGTCGCACATCGTCACGACCCAGCCCTCGCGGTATTTCGGCGGCACCACCGTGAGCGGAAACATGTGCCGCAGGATGATGTTCTCTTCCTTCGGCGTGATCCCGGGGTTGAGTACCCTTGCGTTTTCGAGGGCGAAACGCGGATGCTTATACCCGTGCGGACGGTGCCACATCGCGGGATCGTGCCAGTCGTAATAAAACAGGTCGTGCAATATCGCGGCGCGTACGGTGGCGCGCACGTCGAGCCCCGCCTTTTTCGCCCAGCAATAGGCGGTATAGGTCACGCTCGTAATATGGTCGAGCCGGTTGATGGTGGAATGCTGCGGATACTGTTTGAGGCTCTGCACCTCTTCGGAGTCGTAAAGATCCGCGATCAGATCGAAGAATTCCTTGTCTTTTTCCCTGTCGAGACAATAGGATCTGACGTAATTATCGTAAATGCGTCCCATGGTTCCTCTTCCCCCACGCGCCATGTGCGCGTTCTTTTTCATTAAACACTAATATAACATAAACCGAACCGGATTGCAAGCGGAATCTCCGAAAACCCTCTATCATCCGTTGTTTTTCAAGAAATTAGCACAAACACACCAAGAGTGCTAATATTTACAGAAAGGACACAGAAAGAACACACGAAAGTAACATTAATCGTGTATAAAGAAAGCGTCAGAGGAAATACTATAAATACTCAGAACGGAGGTTTTCAACATGTTCGATATGATTCCCTTTATGACCTGCAGACCCGCGCGGCGCGATCCCTTCCGTGAGATGGAAGCGCTCGAGCGCAGCTTCTTCGGCCCCTGGTTCAACGGCGAAGCCGTCGTGCCGTTCAGGACCGATATCCGCGAGAAGGACGACGCCTTCATCCTTGAGGCGGAGCTTCCCGGTTTCAAGAAAGAAGAGATCGACGTCTCTCTCGAGGGCGAGACCCTCACCATCAAGGCGGAGCACACCGCCGAGCAGGAGGAGAAGAAGGAGGATTCCTATATCCGCCGCGAGCGCTCCTACGGCTCATACGTCAGACGCTTCGACGTCACCGGCGTCGACACCGACGCTCTGCGCGCCAAGTTCGAGGACGGCGTCCTGCAGCTCACGCTGCCGAAATCCGTCCCCGTAAAACCCGAACCCAAAAAACTGAGCATCGAATAAACTTTTAGACTGTTTTAAGGTTCGTGTGTTTTTATATAAGCGTTGAAGCAAGCGTTCGCAGTGTCGAGTGACAGAAAGCGCTGTGGGCGTGACCAAACGATAAGACCCCGTACGGGACGATTCTCCGTACGGGGTTCTTCTTTTATTCACGGAGTTCCGCGGCGAGCGGCGCGCAGAACGTCTGCCATTCGCAGCCTTCACAGATCTCAGAAAAGCGGCCGGGACGGAACACAAGCGCGTTTTGCAGCGCTTTCGCTTCGTCGAACGTCAGTATGTCGCCGGGGCGGAGCTCCAAAAGCTCCAGCGCTTTGCGGTCGAACAAACGCACCTTTTCCTGTGCGTCACATTGATCGCCGTTCCGGTGCGGGCAGGAGAAACATACCTCGTCGCAGCCCGAAACGAGCCGGATCTCTTCGCCTGCGTTCAGGCGGGAGAGTACATGATCCATATTGCGGCAAAACGCCTCGTTGTAGCCGTGCCCGCGGTAAAAACGCAGGCAGAACAGGTGATGGGGCCGAAGGTCCATCAGTGGACCTTCCCCACGTATTCTTCAAGCGTTATGCCGATCTCCCGGATGTCCTTCGCGTAGTCAACGCCCACGTAGCGCCAGTGCCACGGGCAGGCGTTGAAATGCGTGATCCGCTCGCCCTGTTTCGTATAGCGCTCGATAAAGCCGTATTCCGCGGCGTGTTTCACGAGCCACTTATAAGCCTCGCTGTCGGCGAAATCCTGCTCGAGCCAGCCGATATCCACCGAAAGCCCGTAGTTCGCCTCACTGCACATTGACGGCAGCACGGTGAACGCCGCCTTCGCCGCGGCCTGCTCCTCGGTATAGCCCTCGCGCATCAGGCTCGCCACTTCTTTTTCGAACAGGCGGGTCTGCCTGTCCGGCGCCACGTAGCCCGCGGCTGCGGTCAGGGTGATGCCGTCGGCCTTTGCGGCCTCGGCCATTTTGAGATACGCCTCGGTCACGCGCTGGTCGAGATAGATCGACTCCGTCTCCGAGATCTTCGAGAGCACGGGCTCGTAGGTGTCGTTCATCTGATAGAACTTGTTGATCAGTACGAGGCTCCAGTTTTCGTCGGTGGGCATGTTGATGATTTCCGGCACGGGCAGTTCGGTGTCGTCCGAGATCACATAGGTCGTCTCTTCGGTGGGCTCTTCCGTGGGCTCGTCTTCGGGTTCATCCTCGGCCGAGGGTTCCGTCACGTCGAACGTCGCGGGTTCCGTTTTGCTCTCGGAAGGCGTCGGCGCGTTTGTCTGCGCCTCGAGCAGGCGCACCTCCTCGCGGTTTTTCGATATGATAAAGGAAACGCCGAACGCGGCCAGCGCGAGCAGAAGCACGAGCGCCGCGGCGATGATCCGTTTGGACATCTGTTTTCCCTCCTGTTTCTTTATGGACTTTTATCATAGTATATTTTGAGAAAAAAGTCAAGAGGAAGCCGTCGGCGGGCGCCTTCGCGGCATATTCCGCGCTTTTCGGGCATATCTTAAAGGGACAGGATGGGAGGGATCGAATTGCGTGAACGGAAAACCGGAAAGACCCCGAAGCGCGACGAATTCACGCGGCTGACCTTTCTGCAGGCGGGGCTTTGCGTGCTGATATCGGCGGCGCTGCTTGCCTCCATGTATCTGAAGCCCGATCTGTTTGTGAGGTTCAAAAGCGATTTCGCCGCCCTGAACGAAAACGATTACGGGCAGGACCCCGTGCGGTTTTTCGATATCGGCAGCAACTTCGAAAAACGTGAAGACGCTTTAAGCGAGCCGTCCTCCGAAGAGACGACGGCTTTGGAGCCGCCCGCGGCTGAGGCGCAAAGCGCGGTCCCCGAGCCCGAAACGGAGGCGCCCGAAAGCGCGTTCGTCCCCTCGTCCGCCCTCACGCCGATGGCTCTGTCGACGGACGGTAGCCCCGTTCTGCCGGTCTCGGGCAGCGTGACCTCCGGCTACGGGGCACGGGTGCACCCGATCTCGGGGGACGACAGCTTTCACGGCGGCGTCGACATCGGCGCCGACGAGGGCGAGCCCGTGGTCGCTGTGCTCGACGGCACGGTGGCGGCGGCCGGCGCGGGCGAGATGAGCGGCAACTACGTGCGGCTCAGGCACGCTGACGGGCGCGAGACCTTTTACTGCCATCTGTCGCGCGTCGCCGTCGTTTCGGGCATGCGCGTGCAGAAGGGCGACGTGATCGGCTACGTGGGGCACACCGGCATGGCAACGGGGCCCCACCTCCATTTTGAGCTGCGCGTCGACGGCGAGAAGACCGACCCCACGCCGCTTCTCAGCGAGGCTTCGGATGCTGCTGCGCTTCGGTAGGCTGCGCCTCAGGATTACGTTTCTGTTCACAGCGTTTCTTACTCTCGCGCTCTCGTCTCCGTTCCCGACTGCAGCGGCGGCGTTTCTGCTCGGCGCGGCGGCACACGAGGCGGGGCACCTCGTCTGCCTGATGAAAACGAGAACAGGGGAGTACACGCTGCGGCTGACGCCCGGCGGCGCGGCGATCGCGGGCGCGGGAACCTCTTCGCTTCCGCTCAAACGGGCGCTCGTCGCGGTGCTGGCGGGCCCCGCCGTCAACCTCGCCCTTGCGGCGGGGCTTTTTGCCGTCGGCAAAGGGACGGGGCTGCCGCTCGAAGAAGCCGCGGCGGTCAACCTCGGCCTCGGGCTCGTGAATCTGCTCCCGTTCTCGTTTTTCGACGGCGGACGGGCGCTCACGCTTCTGTCGGTCAAGGCGGGACGAACAGGTTTCCTGGCGTGCGGGCAGCCTGTGCTTGACGCGCTGCTCTGCGTGCTGCTCCTCGCCGCAGCGCTCGGCCTGACGCTCACGGGCGCGCCGTCGCCGTCGCTTTGGTGCCTTGGCGTTTACGTGACCGTTCAGCGCTTCGCCCGGCGGAGGTAAGCTTCTTTTTATCTTGAAAACGGTAAAAATGTATGTTACAATAAAAGATAAAGGAAGTGTACCCCTTATGGATGAACGAATCGAACGGCTGCTGCCCACGGTGCAGAAGCCCGCGCGATACACAGGCGGCGAGCTCAATCAGGTGATGAAGGACAAAAACGCGGTGGACATCCGCTATGCGTTCTGTTTTCCGGATTCCTACGAGATCGGCATGAGCCACCTCGGCATCAAGATCCTCTACGCAATCGCCAACGAACGGCCCGACACCTGGTGCGAGCGGGTCTTCGCGCCGTGGCCGGATATGGAGCAGAAAATGCGCGAGCAGGGCATCCCGCTTTACGCCCTCGAGAGCGGCGATCCGATCAAAGATTTCGATTTTATCGGCTTCACGCTGCAATATGAGCTCTGCTACACGAACGTGCTCAATATGCTCGACCTCGCGGGCCTGCCCGTGCGCGCGGCCGACCGCAAAGGCCTTGCCCCCATCGTGATGGGCGGCGGCCCGTGCGCCTGCAACCCCGAGCCGATCGCCGACTTTTTCGACCTGTTTTCGCTCGGCGAAGGGGAAGAGGTCAACAGCGAGATCATGGATCTCTACGCAGTCCATAAAAAGCGCGGCTCCACGAAAGAGGAATTCCTGCGCGAGGCCGCCATGATCCCCGGCGTGTACGTCCCCTCGCTCTATGATATTTCTTATAATGCCGACGGCACCGTAAACGCGATCACGCCGAAAGAGACCGCCCCCGCCGTCGTCACCAAGCGCATCATCCGCGACCTCGACAAGGTCTATTATCCGAAAACCTTCGTCGTGCCCTTCATCGACGTGGTGCACGACCGCGTCACGCACGAGATCTTCCGCGGCTGCATCCGCGGCTGCCGCTTCTGCCAGGCGTGCTTCCTCAACCGCCCGATCCGCGAAAAAAGCCCCGAAACCGTCAACGAACAGTGCAAGGGGCTCGTGGAGGCGACGGGCTACGACGAGATCTCATTGTGCTCGCTGTCGTCCTCCGACTATACGCGCATCGAAGAGCTTCTGAACCTGCTGCTGGACTGGACGCCCAAAGAGCAGGTCAACGTCGCGCTGCCGAGCCTGCGCGTCGACAATTTCTCGGACGAGCTCCTGCAAAAGCTCAAATCCGTGCGCCGCTCGGGGCTCACGTTCGCGCCCGAGGCGGGCACGCAGCGTATGCGCGACGTCATCAACAAAAACGTGACCGAAGAAGAGATGCTCGAAACCGCGAACATCGCGTTCGCGGGTGGATATTCCGCGGTCAAGCTCTATTTCATGCTCGGCCTTCCCACCGAGACCGATGAAGACGTCGCCGCGATCGGCACGCTTGCCAAAAAGGTCGTGGACGCATATTATCAGAATCCGGATAAGCCCAAGGGCCGCGGCGTGAACGTGGGCGTTTCGGCGTCGTCGTTCGTGCCGAAGCCCTTCACGCCCTTCCAGTGGGAGCCGCAGGCCACGCCCGAGGAACTCGAGCACAAGCAGCGCCACCTCAAAGAAACGCTGCCGTCTCGCAAGATCAACGTTTCGTTCCACGATATCAAGACCTCGTTTTTAGAGGGCGTGTTCGCCCGCGGCGACCGCAGGCTCTGCGCCGTTGTGGAAGAGGCGTGGCGGCGCGGCTGCAAATTCGATTCCTGGGGCGAATACTACCGCTACGACACCTGGATGGAGGTCTTCTCCGACCTCGGCCTCGATCCCGCGTTTTACGCGAACCGCCGCCGGAGCTACGAAGAGACCCTTCCGTGGGACCATATAAGCTACGGTGTTCCGAAGAAGTTTTTGATGCGCGAGAGCGAAAAGGCGAAGCGCGCCGAGACCACCGCCAACTGCCGCGAAAAATGCGCCGGCTGCGGCGCGAACAAACTGAACGGAGGGCACTGCGATGTATGAGGCAAGACTATGGCTCTCCAAACGCGGGCGTATCCGGTTCGTGTCGCATCTCGACATGTTCCGCCTCATGACCCGCGCGGTGCGCCGCGCGCATATCCCGCTGTGGTATACCGAGGGCTTCAACCCCCACCCCTATCTCTCGTTCCTGCTGGCGCTCTCGCTCGGCGTGGAAGGGGAGCGCGAACCGATCGATATCCGCATCGTGGACGACGCGTTCCCGATGGAGAATATCGCCCCGTCCCTCAACGCCGTGCTGCCCGAAGGGCTCGTTGTGGAGGCCGTCACGTCCCCCGTCATGAAGCCTGCGGTCATCACGTGGGGCGAATATGAAGTGACCTACGATAAGGCGGAGATCCCGGCGGAGGATCTCACCCGCGCGCTTGAGAGCGGCGCGCTCGAAACCGAAAAAAGCGGCAAATCCGGCGGCAGAAAGATCATGAAAAAGGTCGGCGTGTCGGAGCATATCCGCTCTTGGTCGCTTTCCGAAACGCCCGACCGCCTGCTGCTCACGGTCGTTCTGCCCGCGGGGTCGGTGCTGAACATCAACCCCCAGCAGCTTACTGACGCCGTCAACGCATATCTCGGCACGTCCGCGGTTGTGCTGCGCGCCATCCGGCTGAGGCTTTTGGACGCGAACGGCGCGGAATTCCGCTGAACCCTAACCGCGCAGGAGGCGCAAGAATTAATGAGCGAACATAAAAAAGCGCTCGTGTTTGCCGGCGGCGGCAGCAAGGGCGCGTATCAGATCGGCGCGTGGAAGGCGCTCAGGGAGCTCGGCGAGAGCTTCGACATTGCCTGCGGCACGTCGATCGGGTCCATCAACGCCGGGTTCTACGTGCAGAATGATTTCGACGCGGCCTATGAAATGTGGGAAGGCCTGCGCGCGGACCGCATCATGACCAACGGCATCAATTTCGATAAAACGTTCGAGAGCATCTTCTCGCAGCGCGACCAACTGATCCCGTTCATCAAGACCTTCATCAACTCCAAGGGCGCCGACGTCACGCCCTTCCACGAGAACCTGCAGAAGTATTTCGACCCCGACAAGTTCTTTTCTTCCGACGTCGACTACGCGCTGATGACGGTCAAATACCCGTCCTTCACGCCGTTCGAGGTCACGAAGGACGACATGCGCCCCTACGGGGCCGACGCGTGGAAGTGGATGGCTGCCTCCGGCGCGGCGTATCCGGTGTTCCCCGTGATGAACGTCGACGGCGAGGACTACGTCGACGGCGGGTATTACGACAACATCCCCGTCGCCACCGCCTTCAAGCGCGGGGCGACCGAGGTGCTGGTGCTCGACCTCAAGACCGAGAAGAACCACGAGGGCTATATCCACCATCCCCGCGTCAAATACATCAAGCCCACGCGCGATCTCGGCACGTTTCTGAATTTCGACAAGGACGCCCTTCGCTTCTCGCTGAACCTCGGCTATAACGACACGATGAAGGCCTACGGGAAATACTACGGCCTGCAGTATACCCTCATCCCCGCTGACGGGGACGAGGAGGCGCTTTCGGCGATCGCCTCCGATTTCATCGACCTGCTCACCGTGAGCGAGGCGGGCTTCGATTTCAGCAAATACGTCTCCAAGCGCCAACGCGTGAACGCCCTCGAGGGCAGCACCACGATCCTGTCGGGTATCCTCGGCGCCGACAAGCCGACCGACGAGGGGCTTTTCATCGCCGCGCTCGAGATGCTGCTCAAAAGCTGTTCCTACGAGATAGACCGCAGCTACCGCTTCGGGGACCTTCTCTATCATCTCAAAAGCGAGGCGGATTCCCTGTATCCGATGCTCGAACGCGATACGGACGAGGCGTTTCCGTATGTACTCAATTTCGTGAAGACCCACAGCGAGGCGAAGAACCCGCTCAATAAAAAGCTCGAGGAAGAAGACCGCAAGCTTCTCATTTTCATGGCGCTTCTGCGCGCACTGCAGCAGGCGAAGCTGTAATGTTTGTCCCGCCCCGCGCGGGGCGCTCCCCAAAGGAGGAACCTATGGTCGCAAAAGTCAACAGCGTGGGGCTGTTCGGCCTCCATTCCTATATGGTCGAAGTCGAGGCCGACTTGGAAAGCGGCAAATTCCGTTTCGATCTGGTAGGGCTGCCCGACACGGCGGTGCAGGAATCGAGAGAACGGGTCCTTTCTGCTATCAAAAACAGCGTGCACGTTTTTCCGGATAATCATATTACGATCAACCTCGCCCCTGCCGATGTGCGCAAAGAGGGCTCAGTCTACGATTTGCCGATCTATATCGCGATCTTGATCGGCATGGGTTGTATCCGAGCAAACGTGGCGAATGCCGCGTTTCTCGGCGAGCTGTCGCTCTCGGGCGACGTGCGCCCCGTCAACGGCGTGCTGCCCATGGTGATCGAGGCGAAAAAAGCGGGCCTTGCCCGCGTGTTCGTCCCGGCGGCGAACGCCTCCGAAGCCTCGGTCGTTGAGGGGATCACCGTGTATCCCGTTTCGAACGTAAAACAACTGACGGCTTACTTTTCGACCTATGAGCTGCCTCGCGGCTTGGAGCCGCTCACGCCCGCCCCGCCCTTCGTTTTCAACGGGACGGACCCCTTCGAGGGCGTGCTCGATTTCGCCGACGTCAAGGGGCAGTCCGCCGCCAAACGCGCCCTCGAAGTCGCGGCGGCCGGCGGCCATAACATTTTGATGAGCGGCCCGCCCGGCTCCGGCAAAAGCATGCTCGCCAAGCGCATCCCCACCATATTGCCCGACATGACCTTTGAAGAGGCGCTCGAGACCACTAAGATCTATTCGGTCGCCGGCAAGCTCGACGGCACGAAGGGCCTCGTCACGCGGCGACCCTTCCGCTCGCCGCACCACAACGTTTCGCAGATGGGCCTTTCCGGCGGCGGCACGATCCCGCGCCCGGGCGAGATCTCGCTCGCGCACAACGGCGTACTGTTTCTCGACGAGCTGCCTGAGTTCTCCCGCACCGCGCTCGAGAGCATGCGCCAGCCGATCGAGGACGGCAAGATCACGATCTCCCGCGCCGCGGGCGCGCTGACGTATCCCTGCGAGATCATGCTGGTGGCTGCCATGAACCCCTGTCCCTGCGGCTTTTTGGGCCATCCCACGAAGCCCTGCACCTGCTCGCCGCAGGCCGCGCAGCGCTATCTCTCGCGCATCTCCGGCCCGCTGCTCGACCGCATCGACATCCAGATCGAGGTCCCGCCGGTGGAGTTTTCCGCGCTTTCGGACCGCGACAATACCGAAGAGCGCTCGTCCGTGATCAAGGCGCGCGTGAACGCCGCGCGCGCGATCCAGCAGCGTCGCTTTGCCGGCAGCACTACGACCTGCAACGCGAAAATGAGCGCTTCCGAGATCGAAAAATACTGCGTGCTCGACGACGCGGGCAGGGCGCTTGTGAAAAAGATCTTCGAGTCCCTCGGGCTTTCCGCCCGCGCTTACACGAAAATACTCAAGCTCTCCCGCACCATCGCGGACGTGGAGGGCAGCGAGCAGATCCTGCCCGTGCACATTTCCGAGGCGATCCGCTACCGGAACCTCGACCGCAGGATTTTGCAGAACGGAGAATGAACATGAGAGTCTGTATCTTCGGCGCCTCGGGCGACGACATCGAACAAGTCTATTTTGACGAGACCTTCGCCGTGGGCAGGGCGCTCGCCGAACGCGGCCATTCGCTGATCTTCGGCGGCGGCGCGCACGGGCTCATGGGCGCGGCGGCGCGCGGCTTCACGGCCGGCGGCGGCAAGATCGTCGGCGTCGCGCCGCGGTTTTTCGACATTCCCGGCGTGCTTTACGAGGCCTGCGACGAGTTCGTATGGCCCGATTCTATGCGCGACCGCAAGAAGTATATGGAGGATAACGCCGACGCGTTTCTCGTCGTTCCGGGCGGCATCGGCACCTATGAGGAGTTCCTCGAGGTGCTCACGCTCAAGCAGCTTGCGCGCCACGGCAAGCCGATCGTGCTGTATAATATCAACGGCTTCTTCGATAAGCTCACCGATCTGATCGCCGCCGACACCGCCGCGGGCTTCATCCGCAGGCAGACGATGGAGCTCTTCGACCTCGCCGACGACCCCGAAACGGCGGTGCGCCTCATCGAAAGCGAGGCTGTCGATACAGAAACGATCCGTTTCTACGATGAATAAAGCAGCGGAATAAAACAAGAAAAGCCGGAGCAGCGCTCCGGCTTTCTTAATCTTATTCGTTTTACGGCGCGGGTTCCGGCTCCGTGGTCGGCTCGGGATCCGGCACGGGATCGACGGTGCCCTTCGCGTGGCCCACGATGCCGCTGATCAGCTCGCGCAGGCTGCGGATGAACTTTTCGATAAAGGCTCTGACTCTCGCGATCACCGCGTGCAGGGAATCGGAGAAATTCACCTCCAGCTCCTGTCCCACGGTGCTCTTGGAAGCGTTTTCCTCGGTCATGGGCACGAGCTCGAAGTTGCCGTTGGGCAGCATGAATTGCGGGTAACGCGGGTCAAGGTCGATTGTCATCGGCACGGGCGAGGTCAAAAACGTCTGTGCGAGCGTTTCCATCGAATCCGGGAAATCGTTGTGGATGAGCCCGCCCACGATCCACGTGGTGTCGCGCAGGATGCAGGTCGAGGCGTCCACCTTCTTGTCGGGGGAGATATACTTGCCGAGGCCCGCGCCCTCCTGCAGGGCGATATAGTCCTCGTCGAGCGTGCCGGTGTGAGTGGAGGTGGTCGCGCCGAATGAAGAATACGTAAGCTTCGTGAAGCCGTCCGAGAGCTCGGTGCTGTCCTCAAAGATCGGGATCGACGGATAGCCGTATTTCGTCATCACGCCGGCCTGCACGCCGTCGTCGGTCGCGTTGCCGACGATCTCTTCGATCTGCGTCTGTACCTCGTCGTGATATGCGGTCACGCGCTCGATGAGGCCAGCGTATTCCTCTTCTCTGCCGCTGAAAACGTAGCTGATCGCGTCGTCGAAATTCTCGTCGGACACCATCGCCCACATACCGGGATAGGTGGCGTATGTGGCGAGCAGCACGTCGGGCAGCACGGGATAAAGCACCTTCTGATACACGTCGTCCAGCAATATGCCCGAGGGATCGATGCCGGGCATCGTGGCGAACAGGTCGAGCGTCTCTTTGATCATCTCAAAGATCTCGCCCTCGGGCATGTCGAACACGCCCTCGTTGTTTTCGAGCCAACGGTCGATCTCGGTCGCGTCGAAGTGCAGCTTGCCGCAGAACAGGCCGCTCGTGAGCAGATAGCCTTCGCACGAGGGATTATGGAACAGCACCTTGTTGACCTTGTCGTGCCCGTAAACGGCAAGATAGGTCATCACGTGGCACGAGCCCTCGCACCGGCCGATTAGGTTGACGCGCTCGGCGCCGGTCGCCTCAAGCACGATATCGACGTACCGCGCAAGCTTCTCCGCCGTGTCGTAGGGCGAAAGCCGCCAGTCGTAGGTGAACACGTAGCCGCGCAGCGGATACGTGCCGCCGGATTTCTTGTCCGTCTCTTTGTCGGGCATCTGCCACCAGATATGATAATTGTCCTGCTGATAGCCGTCCTTGCCCATCAGAAGGTCCTCATACAGCGGCGCGACCCAGCTGAGCAGCTTCTCTTTATAGGCCTCAAGGTCCTCTTCGCTGCCGGTGAGATACGCCTTCGCGAACGCGCCGATGCAGTCCTTCACCGCGTCGGAGAGATAGCCTTCCGGCGTGTCCACGGGGCCGACCTTGTTGCCGTCCTCGTCGTAGATATACGAGCCGAAGCCGAGCACGTAGATCGTGGGCGAAACGCCGTTCGGCTCATAGGGCTGCGTTTCGGCGGCAAAGGCCGGCATGAGCATGAGCGCGGCGAGCGTCAGGCTCAGCAAGAGACTGATGATCTTTTTCATATGACAACCTCGTTTCTTTGCTTGTCTTCTTTATATTATATCATATTTTCAGCCATTTGTACAAGCGGCAAAACGACGAAACTCCCGTCGGTTTTTTGTGTATTTTGAAATGAACCTGCCGTAAAAAAAGATCCCCCGCGAGGGGGATCTTTGGAGTATCGGATTTAGCCAAGGGGCGCGATGGTGCCGGTGGCGTGGCCCTTGATGCCTTCAATGAGACCTTTCACAAAGGCGATGATCTTTTCGAGCAGGCCCTTCATGATCTCGATGAATCCGCGGGTGCCCGAACCGGGATCGGGATTCTCCCACTCCATGTCGTTCTCGTTTTCTTCCTGGGCGGGCAGCAGCGTGCCGTTCTCTTTATTGTAGTTGAGATACTGCGGATACGCCTCGATCGTCCATACGGTGTTGGCGGGGTTCGCGATCACGGCGTCGATCAGGTTGTCAAGCGCCGCGGGGAAGTCGTGGATCATGTTCTTCATGAACCAGGTGTTGTCGGGCAGCAGGCAGGTCGAAGCGTCGATCTGCTTGTCGGGGCTGATATACTTGTCAAGGCCCTTTTCGGTCTGCGCGGCGATATAGGCCTCGCTCAGGGTCTCGTCGACCTTGCTCGTGGTCGCGCCGAAGGACTGGTCTTCCACGGACAGCATATAATCGCCCACGTATTCGGTTTTTTCGCTCAGCGGATACTGCTGGGTGCCGTATTCCACGAATACGTTGACCATCACGCCTGCGTCCTTCATCGCGAGGATATCCTCGGGCAGCTTCTCCTGCACGTTGTAATGGAAGTCGTCCAGCTTCTCGATGATGGGGGCATACTCCGCCTTATCCTCTTCAGTCGGGAAGACGTAATCCTTATAGTCCTCATAACGGCGGTTGACGGTGCTTGCGACGTAGGCGCCGCTGATGCCCCAATACGCCTTGATGATCGGGGCGAGCAGGTCGTCCTTCTCTTTCTCGTAGATACGCTGGACGAGGTCGGCAGTCACGTTGATGCCGTAGGTCTCGTGCAGCATCTCAAACACGGTCTTGAGATTTTCGATGAGCTCCGCCTCAAGGCCGAGTTCCTCCACGGCGATATAGCTGTCGAGGTTGCTCATGAAGCGGTAAGCGCCGTCCACCGGGATCTGCACGTTACCGCTCATCACGGCGTCGGCGTATTCGGTGCCGAGGGCGGAGGAGTTGATGAAGCACACGCCTTCGATATCGGCGTAGTTCTCGGGCTTGGCGTATTTTTCAAGATACGCGGCCATCACGCTGGCGCCGCCGCAGCGGCCGAAAATAAAGACCTTCGAAGAGCCGGTCTTCGCTTTCACGGCCTCAACGTACGCTTCGATCTCGTCCGCGATATCCATGGGGGAGAGGCGGAAATCCGAGATGAACATATACACGAGTCTGCCGTCCCTGAGCCGGTAATCGGGCCTCAGCGTCGCGGGATCCCAGGTCTCGCCGGTGCCGGTGTTCTCGGGCAGGGTGCCGTCGGGAGCGGGAGCGAAGCCCTCGAACGCGGGCAGAACGATATCGAGCACGTGCTGGTTATATTCGCTCCAGTCGCCGCTGATGATCGCCTTCGCGATGAGCGGCACGGCGCCGTCGAGAATGGCGGACATATACTCGCCGTCGTCGAACAGCTTCGTCTTGGTGCCGTCTTCGTTGTATTTATAAATCGTGGAGTCGCCGTGGATATACACCACGGGCGTAAGCCCTGCGGCGTCGGCGGGGACCAGCGCGGCGTAAGCCGGCGCGAGCAGCAGGACCGCAAGCATAACGGACAGGATCTTCATCATTGTTTTCTTCATGATCTGCATTCCTTTCATACAGTACCGTGTTTTTGGTTTTTTTACACGAAACTTTATACTGTAACATTATAAATCTACCATATATATGTTGGGTTGTCAACAAAACGCTCAATTATGACGAAATATTGTCATTAAAGAAAATAATCGGTTTTGATTTGATGTTCGATTTGACTTGATTGGATGGAGGTGTGGGGAAGCCGCTGAAAACAGTCCTCCGGACTGTTTTCCGATCGCGGCTCACCCTCTTAGGGTTCAACTCCCATCACCGATA
>JAEEGL012017720.1_pt1 | contig 15613 bp, 11 predicted proteins | sample 9134231 | NCBI WGS metagenome assembly JAEEGL01 (sample SAMN16246548, study PRJNA631951) | gut metagenome | biome: gut microbiome; feature: rumen; material: fiber-attached | host: Bos | place: Iran: Karaj | collected 2018-10
AGTGACATTTTAAATCATGAGGAGAATATAGATGGAGTGCATAAAAACGGCTGACGGGAATGGCATTTGGAGCATATGGAGATTTATGCACTGAAAGACCTGCCTGCTACTTTACAGAAAAACTGAAAAAGAAAACACCACTCCCCCACACCGCATGTGGCGGAGTGGTTTCTGTATTATCAGGCTGTATAATGCGCTGTTAATACAAAGAGCCGCTCCCTTCGAAAAGGGAGCGGCTGGCTATGTTGTAATTACTCGGCGTGATCCACGCTGTACATGTGGCGAATGAGCTCCACAACCTTGTTGCTGTAGCCCCACTCGTTGTCATACCAGGAGATGACCTTCACGAAGTGATCGTTGAGATATACACCGGCCTCGGCATCGAAGATGGAGGTACGGGCATCGCCCAGGAAGTCGGAGGACACCACAGCCTCATCGGTATAGCCCAGAATTCCTTTGAGCTCACCTTCGGAGGCGGCCTTCATGGCCTTGCAGATGTCTTCCTTGGTGGCGGGCTTGTCCAGCACAGCGGTCAGATCCACTACGGAAACATCCAGAGTGGGGACACGCATGGAGATGCCGGTGAGCTTGCCGTTGAGCTCGGGAATGACCTTGCCCACAGCCTTGGCGGCTCCGGTGGTGGAGGGAATGATGTTGCCGGCAGCAGCACGGCCGCCGCGCCAATCCTTGGCAGAAACGCCGTCCACGGTCTTCTGAGTGGCGGTGGTGGAGTGAACGGTGGTCATCAAGCCTTCCTTGATGCCGAAGTTGTCATGCAGCACCTTGGCAATGGGAGCCAGACAGTTGGTGGTGCAGGAAGCATTGGAGACAAAATCCATGTCCGAAGTATACTTGTCCTGGTTGACGCCCATGACGAACATGGGAGTGTCGTCCTTGGCAGGAGCAGACATGATAACCTTCTTTGCACCTGCGGTCAGGTGACCCTTGGCGAGTTCCTTGGTCAGGAACAGGCCGGTGGACTCCACGATATACTCAGCGCCGATTTCGCCCCAGGGGAGGTTCTCCTTGTCGCGCTCGCTGAACACGGCGATTTCCTTGCCGTTTACGATGATGGAATGATCTGTATAATCCACCGTACCATCAAACTTGCCCTGCATGGTGTCATACTTCAGCATGTAGGCCATGTAGTCCGGAGTGATCAGATCGTTGATGCCAACAACCTCAACCTCAGGATGGGCCAGCGTCGCACGGAACACCAGACGGCCGATGCGTCCGAAACCGTTGATACCGATTTTGATTGCCATAATTCATTACCTCCGTATTATGAATATAATGATAAAACAAATTAACTTGTACCATACGTTCTGATACATGTAACATGATACCATGTACCTGCAGTGATGTCAATGGGTGGAAGACAAGAAATGTGTGCTTTTATTCAGCTTTTCGGATCTCTGTAAAAAGCACCGGGAGTGGCATCTTCGTATTTCCGGAATGCACGGTTCATAGTCAGTGCACTTGTGTAGCCCACCCGAGCAAGGGTGTCCTTGACCGTCACGCCCTGGCTCAGCAACTCCTTGGCCAATGTGATGCGTTTCTGGTGGATATACTCCAGAGGGCGGATGTTGCGGTATTTTTTCAACATACGGCTCAGGTATACCGGATTGATGCTTACTGCATTGGCTACACCGGCCACATTGAGATTCTGATCGGTGATATTGTTGTCCATATACTCCACAGCCCTCTGAACCCAGCTCGGCTCCTGCTCCTCCTGCTGCTGACGGGCGATAATGGCATCGAAGATATCGTCCACCTCACGGGAAATCTCCTGAAGGGAGCCGGCATTGACAATTCGGGGGCCCGCCTGGAGTTCCACAAGAAATTCCGGGGAGAACTCTTCCTCCAGGGAATCAAACACATGGAGAATATCGTTGATTATTCCATATGCCCGGATCATATAGACCTGCACGGTGGGTCGAGCATGGCCGAATTCCGCTTCCAGCATCTGGTGAACCAGTGCCCGTGCAGACTCATAATCACCGCTGCGGATATAGCTGCCCAGAGCATGTTCAAAATCAAAGTGCTCTACCCGCTCCTTGGGCAGATGGCTTTCTGTCTGGCGGTCATAGCGCAGCACCGGGGACTCATCGCCAGCCATGGCCCGATAGTCCAGCAACGCCTTGGTTTCAGAGAGTGCGTTTGGAATGGAAGTGTAGCCGAGGTGTTCACTGGAGATGGAAAACCGGACAACGGTATCATAATGTTCCTCAAAAAGCTCCACAGCCCGGGCAGCCGCTGCGGCAATGGAGTCCATGGCGGCTGCACCGGGCTCCAACAGCGTGAGCAGTGCTGCAAGATCTCCACGCACCACCATGAGCTGACAGTCGTTTTTTTCGCGGATCAGGTCTTCCAGCACGTTGCGGATCAGAAACCGTACATACCTCAGATGCTCCTGATTGTTTGGGGCATTCTCCAGCTGGAAGGGATCATCGGAGATTACTTCGATGGACATGACGGCAAACCGGCCGGACGACATATTCATCCGCAGTTCCCGGCATTTTTCCTCGAATTCTTCGGGAGAGAGCTGATTGTTGCCGATCAGATCGGAGAGAAACTCTTCCCGGGTGAGTCCTTCCACAATACGTTCCTGGCGGGCCAGCTCCTTTTTCAGCTTGGTGTTTTCTTCGCGCAGTGCCTGCAGTTCCTCGTGCAGCTGCTCTTCCATGGAGAGTCCCTCCTTTTTATTGGGATATCAATATCATAACTTGCATATCTTTATTTTTCAAGCGATTTTTCGCCGGAAGAAAGCGCAGACGGATCGGAATCCCGATCCGTCTGTATTACTCCCGTTCCATTTCCAGCAGCAGTTTTCTGGTTTTCCAGCGGCCGGAGTAATAATACACGCCCGCCATGATTGTTGTGACAAAGCCTGCCAAGGCATTTCCCAGCCAGAAACCGTGCATACCCATAAACCGGCCAAGCAGGATGCACAGGCCGATTCGGGCTACCACACCGTCCAGAATGGAGATTACAAGCCCCAGCATGGCGTGTCCCACGCCATCGATCACCGCATAGGGCGGCGTCATGGAACACATGGAGCCCAGCCATACCACAGCGATAACCATGTATTCCGGAGCCATCGCGATAACATCTGAGTCCTTGGTGAAAAGAGAGAAGATCTGTCCTGGGAACAGCAGATAGGCACCGCCCAGAAGCACAAAGGCGATAGCACAGATTACCAGGCATGCCCGGTGACACTGCCGGATCCGGTCATAATCCCGAGCACCGAAGCACTGTCCCATCATTGTTGCTCCTGCCATGGAAACCGCTCCGATGACAATGTTTGCCACGGAATTGAGGCGGTTGCCCACACCGTCCACCGCGGAAGCCGTAACGCCATAACGATTCACCTGGGCATTGACAAACATCATGGAGCAGGTAATCATCAGCATCTGAGCGATGTAGGGGATGCCAACCCGAAGGATTGGAATCAGACGCTCCCGGCGGGGGCGGAAGGAACGCAGCTTGAAGTCAAAACCAAAACGGCTCCGGTTCCGGTACAGGTAGCCGATGGCGATCAAGAAGCTCACAGCCTGGGCAATGACCGTAGCCAGAGCTGCGCCGGGAGCCGACATGTGTAGCCCTGCCACAAAGATCAGATCCAGCACCAGGTTTACCAGAGACGCAATGGCAATGAAAACCGTGGGAAGCTTACTCTCCCCCATACCGCGCAGAATCCCGCAGACTGCATTGTACCCGTAGATGAAAATCATGCCGGAGCAGCAGATGACGGTATAGCCTCTGGCATCAGCCATGGCAGCTTCAGGCGTGTTCATCAGATGCAGCAGCTGAGGACAGAGCAGGATGCCCAGAGAGCCAAAGGCAATGGCACAGAAGAGTTCCAGGGTGAACAGTGTGCCGATAGTCGGCTGCAGGTCCTTATCCTGCGCGCCGACCTGCTGACTAAGCAGTACCTGCGCACCAAAGCCCAGGCCCATGCCGAAGGAAAGAAACATGAACTGAAGCTGACCGCAGATGCCAACGGCGGAAAGACCGGCGGGGCCCACAAACTGGCCTACGACAACCATGTCTACCATGGAGTAGACGGCCTGCAGGGCGTTGGCCAGGGCAACCGGCCCGGCAAATGCCGCCAGCTGACGGAGTACCGGGCCCCGGGTCATGTTTTTTGCGATTTCGTTGCTCAATGCTTTCACCTTTTTCTTTCGAAATGTATCGAGATTATTCGGACTCATTCATATTGCCGGAATGATCACCAGGCCCCGGCGGGAGCGAAAAACCGCAAAGCCCCGGGAAGAACCCGGATGCTCAGGTCCCGGCTCATCATTAATTCTCCGTCCAGGTTCACCGGTTCCTCCTCCGGGGTAATGATCCGGAGAGAACTGGTGCGGTAGTGGGAGATCAGCTCCGGATAGTCGGCGTACTTCCCTTTCTGGTAGGCTCCGATTACCCTGGCCACAGTCAGCCGTGAAACGTGCTTTACTGCCAGCACATCCAGCAGTCCGTCAAACATGCTGGCATCGGGTACCGGATGGTATGAGCCCCCGTACCAGCTGCCGTTGCAGGCGCACACCAGGGTCAGATCCCCCTCCACCACGACACCGTCCTCCAACTCCAGCCGGCATGGCTTGCTTACACCCTTCAGAAGATTTACTATCACGCTGGCATGATAGGCCCGGGGACCAGCGAGCAGCGGGTGCCGCCGGTAGGCGTCAATGGAGGTGCCGATCCGGGCATCAAAGCCCACAGAGAGAATGTTGACCGCTTTTCGCCCTCCGGCATCAATAAGGTCCACGAGGTGTTCTTCTGCTTCACGGAAGCTCTCAGGATCAAAGAACAGTTCCGGTCTGGCAAACTGCTTGATGAAATCGTTGCCGGAGCCGCACGGAAAGCTTGTTACAGAGAGATTATCAAAGCCATAAGTGCCGCATACCACCTCGTTGAGCGTGCCGTCTCCCCCGCAGGCATAGAGACGCGTCTCGTCACCGGCTTCGCCCGCTGCTCTGGCCAGCTCCGTCAGATGACCCGGATATTCGGACACGGCGATATCCAGGGGTTCGTTCAGTGCCTCACACAGACGCGTTGCGGCGGCGGAGATTTCTGTGGTACGGTCTGCTTTTCCCGCGTGGGGATTGATGAGGAACAGATGCTTCATGGATTATCCCTGCTTTCCTTGGATTCCCGCCCCAGCGGACGGTATACGGTAAAGAACATGGTTCCGAAGCAGGCCAGGCCGCCCACAACATTGGAGATGGCCTCCGCCCAGAATACCCCGGAGACGCCCAGCCCCGTCCGGGGTAGCAGCAGAGTCAGGGGTGTCACCAGTATGATTTTACGGAAGATGGAAAAGAATACGGCACGGCCACTTTTGCCCAGAGACACGAAGGTGCTCTGCCCGGCAAACTGCAGGGCCATCATGAAAAACGCACAGAAATACAGATGCAGAGCAGGAATCCCGGCTGCAATCAGATCCGGATCCGCATTGAATATCCGGATCAGAGTCTCCGGCAGAAGACGGACGATTCCCCAGACCAGCAGAGAGTATACGACGGCCCAGACAGAGAAAAAGCGGATACACTGTCTGACCCGGTCCGGCTTTCCAGCTCCGTAGTTGAAGCCCATTACCGGTTCCGCTGCGCCGGTGATGCCCTGCACGGGCATGGAAACCACTTCCCGGATGGAATTGATCACCGTCATGACACCGACATACAGATCTCCTCCGAAAGCAGACAGGACCGTGTTGCAGACCACCTGCACCACAGAGTTGGTCAGCGCCATTACAAAACCGGAAAAGCCCAGGGCAAGAATCCGGCGGACCCACTGCCAGCGAAGACGCAGGTGCCGGAGCCGCAGCTTGAGGATCGCGGTATTTCCGGTGAGGAACCGCATGACCCACAGGGCGGAAAGCCCCTGGGAGATCACTGTGGCAATGGCTGCTCCTCGTACGCCCCATTTCAGCAGAAAGATAAAAATCGGGTCCAGGATTATGTTGGCTATTGCTCCCAGCAGTGTGGTCACCATACCCGTGCGGGCAAAGCCCTGGGCGTTAATGAAGCTGTTCATCCCCAGGGAGATCAACACAAACAGATTTCCTGCCAGATAGATCCGGGCATAGTCTACAGCATAGCCGATGGTATCGGTACTGGCACCGAAAGCATAGAGCAGAGGCGTCAGAAATATTTCGCCGAGCAGGGTAAGCGTTGCGGCGAAAATGAGAAGCAGAGTGAACGAGTTTCCCATGATCTGTTCGGCTGCGTCCAGGTCTCCCCGGCCACGCTCAATGGAGCACAGGGGGGAACCGCCCATGCCGGACAGACGCGCAAAAGCCATGACAATGGAAATCACCGGCAGACACAGCCCCAGGCCGGTCAGAGCCAGGGCTCCGGCTCCGGGTATATGACCGATATACATCCGGTCAACGATATTGTATAGAATATTAATCAGCTGCGCCAGGGTAATGGGCACAGCCATACGTAAAATGGCTGCACGGACGCTGCCGGTGGAAAAGTCATTGGTTCTGGCGGCAGGAGAAGCCACGATGATCCCTTCTTTACAAAGCCTGGATATATTATAGTCTCTGAAGTCCTGAAAAGCAACGAAAACCCGGGACGCAGATGCGTCCCGGGTTCACTTCGAAGGGATTAATACATACCCTGACCGGCAGCAGCCTGTGCCTGGGCGGCGGCGATGGCCGCATCCTGGGCGGGATCGGGCTTGTCGGTGACAAGGCTTTCAGTTGTCAGCACCATGGCGGCAACAGAAGCTGCGTTTTCCAGGGCGGAGCGGGTCACCTTGGTGGGATCCACGATGCCGCCGGCAATCATATCGCAGTATTCCTCGGTGTAGGCGTTATAGCCGTAACCGACCTTGCCGGAGTTGGAGATCCGGTCAAAGACCACGCTGCCGTCCACACCGGCATTGCCGGCGATCTGACGGACAGGGGCTTCCAAAGCCTTGGCCACGATGGCGGCACCGGTCTTCTCGTCGCCCTCCAGGGTAGCAACCAGCTCGGTCACTGCGGGGATCGCGTTGACGTAGGCAGTGCCGCCGCCGGCCACGATGCCCTCCTCTACCGCTGCACGGGTGGCGTTCAGGGCGTCCTCGATACGGAGCTTGACTTCCTTCATCTCGGTTTCAGTCTGGGCGCCGACCTTGATGACAGCTACACCGCCGGAAAGCTTCGCCAGACGCTCATTGTATTTTTCCTTGTCGTATTCGGACTCGGTGGTATCGATGAGACTGCGGATCTCGCTGCAGCGGGCAGCAATGGCCGCAGGATCGCCGAAGCCGTCCACGATAGTGGTGTCGTCCTTGGTGATGCGGACCTGATGGGCACGGCCAAGCTGACCCATGTCGGTGTCCTTGAGATCCATGTCCAGGTCGGAGGAGATGACCTCGCCGCCGGTGAGAATAGCGATATCCCGGAGCATTTCCTTCCGGCGGTCGCCGTAGCCGGGGGCTTTGACGCAGGCCACATTCAGTACACCGCGGATCTTGTTCAGCAGCAGGGTGGTCAGGGCCTCGCCCTCCACGTCCTCAGCAATGATGAGCAGCTTCTGGCCGGACTTCATGACCTGCTCGAGAATGGGCAGGAGATCCTGAATCACGGAAATCTTCTTGTCGGTGATGAGAATCAGGGGCTCATCCATGACGCAGTCCATAGTCTCGGAATCGGTGGCCATGTAAGGAGAGATGTAGCCGCGGTCGAACTGCATGCCTTCCACGACCTCCAGCTGTGTTTCGGCGGTCTTGCCTTCTTCGATTGTGATGACGCCGTTGGAGGAAACCTTCTCCATAGCCTCGGCAATCAGAGCGCCGATGGTTTCGTCACCGGAAGAGACCGTACCGACACGGGCAATGTCCTTGGAGCCGTTCACCAGCTGGGAATGGCTCTTGATTGCGTCCACAGCTGCGGTGACAGCCTTGGCGATGCCCTTCTTCATAATCATGGGATTGGCTCCGGCGGTGACATTCTTGATGCCCTCAGATACGATAGCCTGAGCCAGAACAGTGGCGGTGGTGGTGCCGTCGCCGGCTACGTCGTTGGTCTTGGTGGCAACTTCGCGAACCAGAGAGGCGCCCATGTTTTCAAAGGGGTCGTCCAGCTCCACGTCCTTGGCGATGGTTACACCGTCATTGGTGATGAGAGGATTGCCGTATTTTTTGTCCAGCACCACGTTGCGGCCCTTGGGACCCAGGGTGACCCGGACAGTATTGGCCAGCTGGTCAATGCCGGATTGCAGCTTCTTGCGGGCGTCCTCGCCGAAAATGATCTGTTTTGCCATGACTGATTACCTCCAATTATTCGACTACCGCCAGAATGTCGCTCTGACGGACGATGGTATATTCTTCCTTGTTCAGCTTGACCTCGGTGCCGGAGTACTTGGCCAGGATGACCTTCTGGCCGACTTCCACGGTCATTTTAACTTCATTGCCGTCCACGACGCCGCCGGGACCCACGGCAACAATCTCAGCCACGCTGGGCTTTTCCTTGGCGCTGGAAGCTAGAATAATGCCGGAAGCGGTGGTTTCCTCCACCTCTACCATCTTGACGATGACTCTGTCTGCAAGGGGTACGAGTTTCATAATAGGTTCCTCCTTATGAATTGCTATGACAGCATCGCTGCCATGTCTATACATGATTTAGCACTCTTTCTTTTTGAGTGCTAATATATCATAGCCCAAAGGCCTCGGATGCACAAGTGTCATTTTGCACAATTTATTATAGTATTTCATGTGAACTTTTTCTAAACGGAAGAAAAATCGGTTTCCTCCGTGAAAAAGAGCGGTTTGTCTTTTTTTTCGTTCCGAAATCCATTATAATATGAAGGCGGACCAAAGGGAGGAACACCATGGAACAGAACAACAAGCTGGGAACAATGCCCATCGGCCGGCTTCTGGCCGTGATGAGCGTCCCCATGATGATCTCGTTTTTCATTCAGGCGCTTTACAATGTAGTGGACTCCATTTTTGTGGCCATGATCAGTGAGAATGCGCTGACGGCGGTATCCATTGCGTTTCCGGTACAGAACATCATTACCGCCATCGGTGTCGGTACCGGCGTGGGTGTCAATGCGCTGGTGCCCCGGTATCTGGGGCAGGGCAGGCAGAAGGATGCAGAGAAAATCGCCAATGTGGCTGTGTTCCTGTCCTGCTGCTATAGCCTGGTGTTTGTGGTTCTGGGGCTGACGTTGGTGGGACCCTACTATCGGATGCAGACCGATGCAGGCGAAATCGTGGATCTGGGAATCCGGTATCTGCGCATTGTATGCGTGGTATCGGTAGGAGCGTTCTTCGGACAGAACTTTGAAAAGCTGCTGGTAGCTACAGGCAACACGTTTGCCTCCATGGCTTCTCAGGCAACCGGTGCGGTTTTCAACATCATTTTTGATCCCCTGCTGATTTTCGGCGTGGGGCCGTTCCCTGCCATGGGCGTCCGGGGTGCGGCAGCAGCCACCGTGTTGGGTCAGATTGTGGCGGCAGCGGTGGCCTTTACGCTGGTAAAGATCCGGCAGAAATCCGTCCGGATTCACTTCGGCGCAATGCTCCCCGACAAACGGTCTCTGAAAGAAATATACTCCGTAGCAGTACCCTCCATTATTACTGTGGGCCTGGGATCCGCCATGAGCTTCTGCCTGAACCAGATTCTTCTGGCGTTCTCCACCACGGCTACGGCAGTGTTCGGGATATGGCTGAAGCTACAGAACTTCTCTTACATGCCTGTGTTCGGCCTGAACAACGGCGTCACACCTATGGTTGCCTACAACTACGGTGCAGGCAACATGGAACGGGTGCACAGGTCCATTCGACTTGCCCTGGGAGTGGCGCTGGGGCTGATGGTGCTGCTGCTGATTCTGTTTGAGACGATTCCGGTGGCTCTGCTGACGCTGTTCTCCGCGTCGGATTACATGTTCGCAATAGGAACGGTGGCCCTGCGACTGGCCTGCCTGAGTCTGCCCTTCGGTGCCGTGGTGCTGATTTTCTCTTCCTCGTTTCAGGCACTTGGGCGCAGCCGCTACACCCTGCTAGTAAACCTGTGCAGGCAGCTCCTGTTTATGGTGCCCATCGCATGGCTGATGAGTCTCAGCGGAAAACTGGAACTGGTATGGCTCGCAATTCCCGCCGCAGAAGCGATGAGCGCAGCGCTGGCAACCGGACTCCGGCGGAAAATGCTCCGGGACTTTGCCCGGGAAGAGAATGCGTGATCCTGAATGCCCGAAAAGAAAATGGGAGGCCTGAAGCCGGCTGGCTTCAGGCCTCCCTCTGTTCCGTTATTCAACCTTGGTCAGGGTCATGCTTTCGCCCTCGATGTCGATGGTAATCACGCCGTCCTTGATGGTGCCGGTGAGAGTTTCGCCGGCATCTTCCAGAGTCAGTGTTTCGCCATCTGCCTTCCAGGTGCCTTTTTCGGTTTCTCCGTCGAAGGTGATTTCCACCACGCCCTTCTCCTTCAGATCCATCTGGACCATGTCAGCGGCTTCTTCCGCCGTCATGCCTGCCATATCCGCAAATTCCTCCAGAGAGAGTCCCATGGCACCGGAGAGTTTGTAGGTACCCACGTTGGGATCGGCCTTGCCGCCGCATCCGGCCAGCAGAGCCAGCAACATTACAGCGGCTAAAAGAATTGCTAATGAACGCTTCATAGTTTTTCCTCCTCTATTGTTGCTGTTGGTTTACTGCAGACTGTAGTAATCGTACGTGACAGAGCCGGGCATGCCGGCGGCGGTAAAGAAGTCACTGATAGCGATGCGTTCCGCCTCAGAGATACAGGCAGGAATGTGAACCGTCACACTGTCGGGAATTCCTGAAAATGCGTCGGAAGCGAGGTCGTAGTTGTCGCCTTCCAGACACGTGGCGATATCCGCAGTGAACCAGATATCAGTGAGGCTCTGACACCCGTCGAACACATGGGAGCCCATCTCCCCGATAAAGCTGTGGAAGGTAACGCTGCAAATATCGGAATCAGCGAACAGCCGGTCGTCCAGCCGGTAACCCCAGTAATCTCCATCGGGAGAGAGCAGGGGAATGCAGAATTCGGTATCACTGCCGGTATACTCTGTAATGGTTCCGGAGTCATCCGCGAAGTGGAAGTCATCAATATTGTAGTGCAGATGTTCCACATCCAGACCCAGCCAGGAAATATCGTCGTAGCCCTGTTCCAGAAGATATTCGTCAAATGCGTCACTCTGGTCAATGCTGGCATCCATGGCGATCAGGATATTCAGACTGACATAGATGTGCTGCTTGTCAAGGGCACATTTTACGTCTTCCCGTCCGTACACATTGGGCAGCATCAGAACGTCCGTATCGATGGCGGTCTCGTCCAGTTCCACATCCGTGTTCTGGAGCATGACCACCGGAGCGGTGATGCCAAGGGTTTCAATGTGCTTGACGCTGGCAGGCAGAATGGCGATGCCGTTTTCCGTGGAATAGGTGCTCGCGTGGATTTCCGTGACGCCTTCAGGGATGCGCAGCTCGCGGATGCCGGCCCAGTTGAAGGCGGCTTCGCCGATCTCTGTGACGGAATCGGGAATATTCACCGACTTCAGATCTGAGGCGTTTGCGAAGCAGCCGAAGCCGAGGGTGGTGATGCCGTCTCCCAGATGGATCTCCTCTGCATGGACCCGCTCAAAGATCAGGTTCTCTGACAGATCGCTGTTGGGGCCGATGGAGATGGTTTCAAAGGTACTTCCGGAGAAGCATTCGCTGCCGAACTTTGTGGCGCCGAGGGCGGTAAAGCTGCCCTTGCCGATCTCCTCAAAGTTGGAGCCGCCTACATAGGTGACCGTCTCCGGCAGGACCACGTCCCGAAGGCTCGTGCAGCCCTCGAAAGCCTGCTCCTCGATGGTCCGGGTGGAGGCGAACTCCACGGTCTCCAGATTGGAGCAGTTGTGGAAGGCGTATTCGTCGATGTATTCCAGGGTCTCCGGCAGGGTTACCTTGGTGATGGTGGTGTTCCCGCCGAAGGCGCCGTAGCCGATGCCCTTGATCTCAACGCCGGAGATGACCTCCGGGATGACGATCTCCTCATCCGTTCCGTCGTAGCCGGTAATCACACCGTCGGCGTTCCGGCGGAGTCCGGTGTCGTCCACGCTGATCCAGAGACCGGGAATGCCGGCGGGATCCAGTGCAACGGAGCGAATGACGTTTTTGAAGATGTCTGTTTCGATGTAGTCCTTAAGGACGGCGGGATCCTCCTGCCCGGCGAAGAGGGAAAGCGTCACAGCCAGGCAACGGTCATTGCTGAATTCGGTGTACAGGTTCAGCTGATAGTTGGGGGTTTCACCTTCCTGGGCCCAGTTCCGAATCTCTCCCGCATAGTCCGTGCCGTCACAGGACCAGTCAAAGGTCTCTCCGCCGGACGCGGCGGCGGCCTCATGGGGATCAGCGGGGGTTCCGGGCTTGAAATAGAGGGCGCCGATGAGATCGCTGCTCTCAAAAATGCCTGCCCAGGGACCCGTGGTGTTTTCGTTGCTCTCCCAGCTGCTGGGGAATGTCACCGTGATGCCGGCGGCGGAGACTGTAATGCCGGCGTCGCCTTCGTTGACCTTGAAGTTGTTCAGAACAGCCCGGACATGCCGCAGGTTCAACACGTCGTAGATGTTGGCGTAATTCTCATAATCATTGCTGGTGAGACGGATCCGGAGTCCGGCCCATTTTCCGACCTGGACTGTACCGTAGTCAAGCAGGATTTCCAGAGCAGGGACATACTCCTCGTCCTGAGGATCGATGTAATCCGGATGAATGTTCCGGGCATAGACCTGCGCCGGAAAACCGGCCAGGGTGGTCTCTGCTTCACTCCGGTCGGGAAAAACATCCACGCCGGCGGAGATATAATAATTGGTAATGGCGTTGATAAGGTTTGCCTTCTGGTGATTCTCAAAGGGCAGGAACGCAATGGTCCACACCCCGTCGCCGGAGGTGACTGTTACGCCGTCCTCCACCGCTTCCATTTTCATGTCCGCAGTTCCGGCGATGGTGAGTTGGGGAATGTCAAAGGTCTGCTCCGTTAGTTCCAGCGTCCCGGTATCCGGAGGAATCGGTGTTCCGGGATCCAGGGCGTTGGAAGTAGCCGGCTCATCCACATAGGGGGCGTTCTCACCCCCGTCTGCGGCGACAGAGCCGATGTCCGCGCCAAAGCTGCCGGCAGACTCGGAACCCACTGCGGGGTTCTCTGCGGGGGCGTCCGTCTTACCGCCGCAGCCTGCAAGAGCCAGAAGCATGACCAGTGCCAGTACAATAGCAAGAAGTCGTTTCATGAATAGTTCCCCCTTCCGGGTGACGGCGTAAGATTCGCCGCTGGCGTAAATATAGGCTTCATAGGCAGTGGCTGTTACTGTGGGTGCCCCGCAGCCGGCAGGACCAGCTGCGGGGAAAGGACCACGCTGCTGAGATGATTCGCTGTGCAGGATGAGTTTTTTACCCGTTTACAGAACCGCCGCAGTATTCGCAGCAGCCGCTGGCGTCTGGTGTGGTCGTAGCCCCGCACCAGGGGCAGGTGACAGCGGCTTTGGGTGTGTTCTGCGCCTTGACTTCCCGGCGGATTTCAGTGCGCATGCCGTCCACGGCACGCTTGATTTCATTGCCCATTTTGACATACTCATTGTACTCGGTAACGCCCATACCGGCGCGGATGCCGGCGGTTGCCCGGTTGGTGGACCAGCCGCTGGAAGCTGCTCCCATGGCGGTTTCTCCGGTATTGACGGAGCCGCTGTTGAGCTGGAACCGCATATCATCAAAATAGGGATGATTGACCCGGATGGTGGCATAGAAGTTGTATGAGTATTCATAACGGGGCGGAACATAGCTTACCTGCTTGCCGTCCTTGTCGGTGCGCTTTTTCTCGGTGCGGTTTTCGTCGATCTCCAGGTCGCAGCCGGTGACCTGATTGTAATCCAGCACGTCGGGGTTGGCCTCAGCCAGGTTCGAGGCGCTGGTGACCATGAATTTCCGGTTGTCCTCATCCAGCAGGAGCTTGGTGTTCTTGCCCAGGGAGCGGGTGGTATGGAATGCAGCCACAGCCTGTTTGTTGGCCTCCCGATACTCCAGTTGCTCCATGATGGAGGCCTTGGTGCTGTGCCTGCGTTCGTTGAACCAGGGAGAGAGCTTTCTGGCGCAATCCTTGCAGAGATTACCGTCCTCCAGTTTACGGTTGCCCAGCAGGCCGATCTTGTTGCCGCATACATCACAGAATTTCTTGTCAAACAGTCCCATAAAATCGTCTCCTCTCAAGCATTTTTCCTGTCATAATCCAGACCGGCCCGAAACGGAAGGAACCTAGGTCCGAATACTCTATTCCATTATACCATGGTTTGGAATTGCCTGCAATATCGAAACAGCCGAACGTCCCTTGATATCCCGGTTTCTCTGCGATATACTGAAAAGAGCGGAAGCTTCACCTCACGGGAGGGAAATGCATGAACGAACAGTTAAGCATGATGGAGAATACTGTGCCTCAGCCGCTCCCGGCACGGCTCAGGCCGGAGACCATTGCCGAGGTCGTAGGACAGCAGCACCTGCTTGGACCAGGGAAGATCCTTCGCCGGATTATCGAGCAGGATGCGGTGTCCTCCATGATATTCTGGGGACCGCCTGGAGTGGGGAAGACAACCCTGGCAGGAGTGATTGCCAACCACACGCGGGCCAGCTTTATCAACTTCTCCGCTGTCACCAGCGGCATCAAGGAAATCCGCACCGTGATGCAGCAGGCGGAAGACAATCGCCGCTTCGGTGAGAAAACCATCGTTTTTGTGGACGAGATCCACCGATTCAATAAAGCGCAGCAGGATGCCTTCCTTCCCTTTGTGGAAAAAGGCAGCATTATACTCATCGGCGCCACCACGGAAAACCCGTCCTTTGAGGTAAACGGAGCACTTCTGTCCCGATGCCGTGTGTTTGTGCTCAAGGCGCTGACAGAGGAGGAGATCCTGGTTCTGCTCCGCCGCGCCCTGGAGAGTCCGAAAGGCTTCGGGAACGAGCAGGTGGAAATTGAAGAGGACGTGCTGAGGCTTATTGCGGTTTTTGCCAATGGAGACGCGAGGACCGCACTCTCCACGCTGGAGATGGCGGTCCTCAACGGCGATGCAGACGGGGAAAAAACCAGGGTCAGCAGGGAGACTGTTGAGCAGTGCACCTCCCGCAAGTCCCTGCTTTACGACAAGACCGGGGAAGAGCATTACAACCTGATTTCCGCGCTGCACAAATCCATGCGAAACTCAGACCCGGATGCGGCAGTGTACTGGCTGGCCAGAATGCTGGAGGCGGGAGAGGATCCCCTGTATGTAGCCCGCCGCGTAACCCGGTTTGCCAGCGAGGACGTCGGACTGGCGGATCCGAGAGCCCTGGAGCTGGCGGTGGCAGCTTATCAGGCGTGTCATCTGATCGGCATGCCGGAATGCAGCGTCCATCTGACGCAGGCGGTAGTATATCTGTCCCTGGCGCCCAAGTCCAACGCCCTGTATACGGCCTATGAATCCGCCAAAAAGGATGCGCTGCTGCAGCTCAGCGAGCCGGTGCCTCTGCATATCCGCAATGCAGTCACAAAGCTTATGCGGGAAGAGGGCTACGGGAAAGGATACCAGTACGCCCACGATACAGAGGAGAAGCTGACAGATATGCAGTGCCTGCCGGATTC
>JAEEGL014389297.1_pt1 | contig 15613 bp, 9 predicted proteins | sample 9134231 | NCBI WGS metagenome assembly JAEEGL01 (sample SAMN16246548, study PRJNA631951) | gut metagenome | biome: gut microbiome; feature: rumen; material: fiber-attached | host: Bos | place: Iran: Karaj | collected 2018-10
CGAGGACTTTGAGGAATTCTTCAAGCACGACATGGACGCCGTGGTGCTGGCGAACTACGCCAACGAGCACGCGCCCTTCGCGATTCGGCTGCTGAAATCGGGGCGGCACGTGCTCAGCGAGGTGCTGCCCTGCCAGACGATGTCGGAGGCGGTACGGCTGATCGAGGCGGTGGAGGAGACCGGCAAGGTGTACGCATACGCGGAAAACTACTGCTATATGCCCGGGCCGTTCGAGATGTGGCGGCGGTACGAGCGCGGGGACATCGGCGAGGTCATGTACGGCGAGGGCGAATACGTTCACGACTGCGCGGGCATCTGGCCGCAGATCACCTATGGCGAAAAAGATCACTGGCGCAACCGCCTGGTCCCCACGTTCTACTGCACCCATTCCCTGGGGCCGCTGCTCACCATGACCGGCCGCCGGCCCGTGCGCGTCAACGGCCTGATGACCAACCAGAACGCGCTGGCCCCCCGGCAGGGCGCGCGGCAGGGCGACTGCGCGGCCATGGAGATGGTCACGCTGGACAACGGCGCGGTGCTGAAGAGCCTCCACGGCCATCTGAAGCGGGAGCCGGGCAGCATCAACTACGAGCTGTACGGCATGAAGGGCTCCATGGAGACCCAGCGCTTCCCCACGTCCAAAAACGTCAAAGGGGACCGCATGGAGCTGCAGGTGTACACGGAGAATCCGGGCGAGGTGTGCGTGGGCAAAAACGAGCGCTACGTTCCCGTCACGGAGATCGACCGGGAGATGGCCAAGGGCTTTGCGGGCCATGACGGGAGCGACTTCTACGCCACGCACTTCTTCATCGAGAAGATTTTGGGGCGCCCGGTCGGCGAGCACTACTCCATCGACGTGTACAGGGCGGTGGACATGGGCATCTGCGGAATTCTGGCGTACCGCTCCATCCTGAACGGCGGCGCGGCGATCGAGGTGCCGGACCTGCGGGATCCCGCCCAGCGCGACGCCTGGCGCAGCGACAACATCTGCACCGATCCCAAGGTGGCCGGAGACCAGCTGATTTCCTGCCTGCCCACGGGCGATATCGAATATACCGACGAGGAGTATGAGGCCGTGCGCCAACAGTGGCTGGCGAAGCTGGAAAGGCAGCGCGCCCGGGAGGCCGCCGAAGAGGCGGAAAAGGCCGGCAAGTGAGAGCCGGGGCGCGGCTGGACTGAAAAGGAGGAAGCGGGTATGGCGGACGGAGCGTGCAGGCTGAGCTTTTCCATTACGGGACAGGGGGAACTCTTCCGGTTTTTCCGCGGCGGCGCAGAGGTCGCCGGCGCCCGGTACCGGCACGGCCGCCTTCGCTTCTACATATGGTATACGTTCGGAAGGCGGCCGCTGTGGCTGCTGGGCAACGCGAAGATCGGGGACGATGTCTGCGTGCGGATACTGCCCCAGCGCATCGAGCTGCTGGTGAACGGCGCGATCGTGGACGAGGAATGGCCCTGCGGGGAGCACAGGCTGGAGGGCGCTCAGCGCGTCGGCCCCGCCGATTGCGCCATCGAACCCTATGAGCCCGAGGAGGTCCCCCAGCCCAGCGTGCTGGGCACGTTCCTGGAGGCCGAGGACTGGCACCCCGAGGAAGAGGTGTACGTGGGGGACTGCATGCCCTATACGGACGAGGGGCGCTATCACGTGCTGTATCTTAGGGACAGACACCGCCATACCAGCAAATGGGCGCTGGGCGCGCACCAGTGGGCGCACATCTCCACGGCGGACTTCCGCGAGTGGCAGATCCATCCCCTGGCGGTGGCCATCGAGCGGCCGGACGAGGGCTCCATCTGCACCGGCTCCTGGATCCGCAGCGGCGATACCCACTATCTGTACTTTACCATCCGCTCCTGCGACGGTTCGCCGGCCAGGATCGGACGCTCCGTGTCGGAGGACGGCTATCACTTCCGGCGGGACCGGGACTTCGTGATGTATTTGAGCGAGCGCTACAACGGCGCCAGGGCCCGGGACCCGAAGGTGTTCCGGGACGAGAGCGGGCGGTTCCACATGCTGCTCACCACCACGCTGGAGGCGGAGAAGCGGGGCTGCCTGGCCCACCTCACCAGCGACGACCTGGATGCCTGGCGCGAGGAGGACGCGCCCTTCTACCTGTCCCCCAACAGCGCGGAGCCGGAGTGCTGCGATTACTTCACCCACAACGGCTGGCATTACCTGGTGTACAGCCTGACGGACAGCTTTCCGCGGTATCTGTACTCCCGGGAGCCGCTCTCTGGCTGGCGGGAGCCCGACGACCCGAAGATCCCCTGCAAGTCCGTACCCAAGGCCGCCGTGTGGAACGGCAGGATCATATTCACCGGCTTTGAGGGCTACGGCCGCTACGCGGGCACCATGACTTTTATGGAGGCCGCCGCCCGGGAGGACGGCCAGCTGCGGTTCTTCCGGCTGGGAGAAGGATAATCCAATTCGTATTCCCTTTCGGCTGCCTGACGGCAGCCGATTTTTTGCGCCTAAAATAGACTTTTTCTTGACGAATGCATTTTTCCGTTCGGAAAAAAGTCAAGATTTCATCAAGAGTATCCACTATATTGAAAAATAGCGGGATGGTATACTGTACGGGGGCGGAATATACTATATTTCCGCATGTGTTTTTTGCGCCCCGTGCAACCATGGGCCGCTTCGCTTCGTCAATTGAAGAGGGAGCGCTTTCCGGCTTATGCCGGTTATGCGGCCGACGACCCGTCAGAAACCTGTGTACAGGAGGGACATATGAAAGAAGCGCTGGAGTTTATCAAAAATGTCTTCTCGAAAATGAACGGTATTACAAACGCGCTGGTGTATCTGGCCATCGCGGCGCTGTTCATCCTGGGCATCATCAAATGCGTGGCGCCGGTGGTCAGCACGCGGGGCGTGCTGCGCAGGGCGACCCGGAACATCCGTCAGGGAGACAAGGCCAAGAGGAGCTGGCAGGAGGAGAGATTCCTGGGCAAGGGCGTGCTGTTTCCCCACTGGAGCGAATATCTGAACAACCTGTTCTTCGCGGACGGCGAGTATCACAACGCCAGCAACGTGGAGGACTACATCAACGAGGACACCGTCATCTACGGCCCCGGGCGGCAGGCGTTTGCCGACGCCATACCGGGCCTGCTGGTGTCCCTGGGCTTCCTGGGCACGCTGATCGGCCTGGCCAACGGCCTGGCGGGCTTCGATATGTCCGACGCCAACGCCGTGCAGAAGTCCATCACGACCCTGATCCCGGGCATGCGCTATGCCTTCGCCACGTCCATCGTGGGCGTGGTGTGTTCCATCATATTCAGCATGATCTCCCGCGCCATCAACGGCTCCACCCAGCGGGCGCTGCGCTCCTTCTACGGCGCGATGAGCCGCTATGCCGGCGTGCTGAGCGTGGATCCCATGACGCAGATCGCCATCTATCAGCAGGAGCAGACCGCGCTGATCCAGACCATGTCCAAGGACCTGAACGGCGCGTTCACCCAGCGGCTGACAGAGGCCATTTCCCTCACCGTGGAGCCCATCAACCAGGCGCTGCGGAATTTCGTCACCGTCACCACCCAGGAGCAGATGCGCCTGCTGGACGCCGTGGCCCAGCGGTTCGTGGACCGCACGGAGGAGATGCTGGAGGGCCGCATCGGCGACCTTTCCAACGTGCTGGCCGAAACGTCGCGGCGGCAGGAGGAATCCTTCACATCCGTGGACGAGGCCATGCGCAAGGCGCGCCAGACCATGGACGCCGTGGAGCGCGTCGGCTCCGCCACCAAGGACTTCTCCGACAGCTTCAACGCGTACATCAGCAGCCTGGCCAGGAACCAGAGCGACGTGGACGACGCCTATGTGCGCGTGTCCGGCAACGTGGAGCGCATGGAGCTGATCTCCCGCCAGCAGGCCAATTACCTGAAATCGGTTTCCGCCATGCAGACCGACCTTACCAATTCCGTGAACGAGATGCGCAAGAGCCTCGCGGAGTATACGGACACGCTTTCCCGCCAGCAGACCGAGGCGGGCGACAGCCTGGGCCGCGCGGCGGAGGACCTGCGCCAGGCCGGCGAGCAGATCGCCCGGGTGCACGTCCAGGCCACCGAGGGCTTCGAGGCGGAGCTCAAGGATACGCTGGATGCCTTTGCCGAGTACGCCGCCCAGTTCAACAAGCGGGTGGACCAGCTCGCCACATCCATCGCGGACTCCCTGTCCCAGCTGCCCCGCGCCGTGGACGACACCTCCGCGCAGCTGCTGGACCAGGTGGATCGCCTGGGCATCACCCTGCGGGACGCCCAGCGCATCCTGGACGACGCCGTGGACAGGATGTACGGTCAGCCCTCCCGGGGCTGATCCGGCCTGACGGAAAAACGGCCATCCCACACAGAAAGCGGGTGAGATTTTGCGCAGAACGAGACAAAGCAGGCGCTCCTCCGGCGACGGCAACAGCTTTTGGCTGAGCTTTTCGGACCTGATGAGCGCGCTGGTGCTGATTTTTATCCTGGTGCTGCTCTATGAGGTGTACCAGTATTTCGACATGTATGAGATCTCCATGGCGGAGATCGCCCGGCAGCAGTTCGACCTGGACGAGGCGAACGCGGCGCTGGAGGAACAGCAGGAGACGCTGACCACCCAGCAGGAAAAGCTGACGGAACAGGAACAGCAGATGATCGCGCAGCAGATCCGCTTAAACGCCGCCCAGCAGGACCTGGACGACGCCAACGCGATCCTGGAGGCCCAGCAGGAGGAGCTGACCACGGCGCAGACGCTGCTGGAGGAAAAGGAAACGGAGATCACCACCCAGCAGGAGGCGCTGGAGGAGCTCTCCGCCCAGCTGACCGCCCAGCAGACCACATTGGACGAACAGCAGACCACGCTGGACGAGCAGGAAGTGCTGCTGGCGTCCCAGCAGGAATTGCTGGAGGAACAGCAGCAGCAGATCGAGGCGCTGGTGGGCGTGCGCACGAGGATCATCTCCGCGCTGTCCCAGGCGCTGAACAGCAACCACATCAAAGCGGAGGTGGATACCGATACCGGCGCCATCACCCTGGAAAGCGACGTGCTGTTCAGCACCGGCAAGTCCGATCTCTCCGCCGAAGGCCGCGCGAAGATCGACGAATTCCTGCCCGTATACCTGAACGTGCTGTTCTCGGAGGAATATTCGGATTACGTGGCCGAGATCATCATCGAGGGCCACACGGATTCCCGGGGCAGCTATCTGGAAAACCTGAAGCTCTCCCAGGACCGCGCCCTGGCGGTGGCCAGCTATGTGCTCTCGGACGGATACGGCGGCATCTCCGCGCGCCAGAAGACGCACCTGCGGCAGATCGCCACGGCCAACGGGCGCTCCTACAGCGACCGTATCATCATAAACGGCGTGGAGGACATGGACGCCTCCCGCCGCGTGGTGTTCAAGTTCCGGCTGACGGATGAACAGATGATAAAGCAGCTCCAGTCGATCCTGGAGGAGAACGAACAAACGGACGGCGAAGCGGAATGATCTATTTGCGCAGGTTGGTTTGGGCTATCGCGAAATGGCTGCTGGTGATCACCATTGCCGTGGGCATTCTGGTGTGCGCCTTTTACATGTGCCTGAACACGGCCAATATCTATATCATACTGAACGACGGGCTGGAAAAGCGCGTGGACGTCATCCTCACCCGGGAGGACGCGGAGGCGCTGAACAACTATTTCCACCACGATTTCCTGAGCGTGGACCCCGCGCTGGCGGGGGCGTTCAACGGCACGTCGGCGTATTCGGATTACTCCATCACCAGCTTCGATTACCAATTGACCATTGAAAAACTGTGGGCCTGGCCCTGGGACGAGTACGCCACCTGCACGGTGGTGGAGCGCGTGCCGCACATCCACGGCAGCGTGCTGTCCTCCCGCCGGAACGAGGTCTCCGAGGAGATCCCCGCCTGGCAGGGCGGCCGGTATGACCTGACGCTGGTGCGCTCGGGCGGAAAATGGAAGATCATCGGCATGCAGCAGACGGCGATCCTGATGGAGACGGACGCCGAAGCGGCTGCCCAGTAAGCAAGCGGGGCGCCGGCTGCCATGAGCGGCCGGCGCCCTCAAAGGGGAAGCATTATGGCGAGGATCGTCGTGGGGATGTCCGGCGGCGTAGACAGCTCGGTGGCGGCGCTGCTGCTGAAGCGGCAGGGGCACGAGGTCATCGGCGTATTCATGAAGAACTGGGAGGAAAAGGACGACCAGGGGGTGTGCACCTCCGCCCAGGACTGGGACGACGTGCGCCGGGTGTGCGACGTCATCGGCATTCCGTACTATTCCGTAAATTTCTCCCGGGAATACTGGGACCGCGTGTTCACCCATTTCCTGGAGGAATACCGCCGGGGGCGCACGCCCAACCCGGACGTGCTGTGCAACCGGGAGATCAAGTTCAGCGTATTTCTGGATTTCGCCCGGTCCCTGGGCGCGGAAAAGGTGGCCACCGGCCACTTCGCGCGGCTGGGGGAGCGCGGCGGGGAGTATGCGCTGCTGCGCGCCGCTGACGAGAACAAGGACCAGACGTATTTCCTGTACATGCTGGGCCAGCGGGCGCTCTCCCGGGCCATGTTCCCCGTAGGGGGCATGCGCAAGGCGGAGGTGCGCGAGGAGGCCCGCCGGGCGGGGATCCCCGTCTCGGAAAAAAAGGATTCCACCGGCGTATGCTTTATCGGGGAGCGCAACTTCCGCGAGTTTCTGTCGCACTACCTCCCGGCGCGGCCGGGGCGGATGGTGGACACCCGCGGCAACGACATGGGCGAGCACATCGGCCTGATGTATTACACGCTGGGCCAGCGCCGCGGCCTGGGCATCGGCGGCAGCGGCGACGGGCGCAGGTGGTTCGTGGTTGAAAAGGACCTGGCAAACAACGTGCTGGTGGTGGACCAGGGCGAGGATTCGCCTCTGCTGTACAGCCGGCAGGCCGTGTGCAGCCAGTGCAGCTGGATCAGCGGGCGGCCCCCCGCGCCGGAGGGCGAGCCCCTGGCGTGCAAGGTGCGGCTGCGGCACCGCCAGCCCCTGCAGGATGGCGTGGCGGTGCTGCAGGGCGATATGATGCGCATCGATTTTCCCGTGCCCCAGCGCGCCGTGACGCCCGGCCAGTCCGCCGTGCTGTACCTGGGGGATATGTGCCTGGGCGGCGGCATCGTGGACGAAACGGTGCGTTAAACCTTGCGATTTCCGCGTTTTTCTCGGGATTTTGCATTGTGTTTGTATAGGGAAATATGCTATAATGTTGAAAAGGCGGGCCCGAAAGGCTCTCCGCGACGATCATGAATGATAATTCCATGGATCCGGGAACACGCATACAGAATGTGGGAGGCAGAAAAATGGACAAAAAGACCAAGGTTTGGCTGATTGTGCTGGCAGTATTGCTGATTGCCGCGCTGGCCGGAGGCGTAATATTCAAGTCGCAGCTGTCTGCCACGCAGGACAAACTGGCCCAGGCGGAAAAGAACACGGAGACGCTCCAGGCGAAGCTGGACGACGCCGCCACCGAAGCGGAAGAGGCCGCGACGCAGATCGAGACGCTGCAGACCGCGGCGGAGGAATCCGCGACGCAGATCGAGGAACTGCAGAGCCAGCTTGACACGGCGGCGACGGAGGCGGAGGCATCCGCGACGCTGATCACCGAATTGCAGACCGCGGCGGAGGAATCCGCGACGCAGATCGAGGAACTGCAGACCCAGCTTGACACGGCGGCGACGGAGGCGGAGGCTTCCGCGACGCTGATTACCGAGCTGCAGGAGAAAGCGGAAGCGGCGCAGGCGCTCAGCGAGGCGCTGGACACCAAGACCACCGAGGCGGAGGAGCTGCTGGCGCAGGTGACCGAACTGCAGACCGCGGCGGCAGAGGCGCAGGAGCAGATCGAGGCCCTGTCGCAGGCCTTGGAGACCACGGAGCTGTACGTCGCCTCCCTGGAAGAGGAGCAGGGCGCGAAGCCGTCTCCCACGCCGGAGGAGGTCTCCGAGGAGCTCAAGGGCAGCCGCGAGACCGCGCCGGAGCTGGTGGAAAAGGTGCTGGCGCTGGCCGGCGATGAAGAAGAGAGCAAGACCGTGGCCGCGGCGGTGACTGGCAGCGTCCAGAGCGTCCACGAAGCGCTTGAGACGCTGGAAGGGAGCATCGACGAGAAGGCCGCGGAGCTGGAAGGCGCAGCCGCGGACAACATCGCGGACAGGGCCGTGCTGCAGCTGATGAAATCCGCGTGGAGCAGCGGGGCGCAGAAGATGAACGCCCTGCAGGCGCGCGTGGAGAAGGTCCTGGCCGACGAGGAAACCGACAGCGCGGCGAAGCTGGCCGCCATCGCGGAAGAGCAGCCTGAGCTGGACAGGATCATCGAAGATTTGACGAGCAGCGAAGAAGAGATCGAGGCCGTGTCCCAGGGACAGACCAGCGCCAACGTGCTGACCGCGGAGCTTTCCGCCGCCAACGAGGCCCTGGGCACCCTGCAGACGCAGATCGACGATAGCGCCGCGACCATCGAATCCCTGGAAGAGGAAATCGCCCTGAACAAGGAGAAGATCACCGAGCTGGAGGAGCAGATCGCGGAAGCGGAGCAGGCGGCTTCCGACAGCCAGACCACCAGCGAGGAACAGCAGGCGACCATTGACGCCCTGAACGACGAGCTGGAAGAGTGGAACACCGCCTACACCGCGCTGGAAGCGGCCCTGGAGGCCCAGCGCGCCACCGAGAAGGACCTGCAGGATCAGCTGGATTCCGTGACGGAGCAGATGGCCAAGAACATCGCCGAGCTGCGGGCCTACCGCATCTCCCGCGAGCTGACCGACGGCGAGGCGTACAGCGCCACCCAGACGGGCAATGTCATCAACATCGCCGCGGACGGCAAGACGGGCGCTTGGAGCTTCACCAACGCCGCCATCAGCGGCCACGAGGTTGTGCTGCAGATCCTGCTGGACGGCGAGGCCGTTTACACCTCCAAATCCCTGGCCCCCGGCGCGTCCATCGAGGAGATCGAGCTGACCCGCGTGCTGGAGAAGGGTGAATACGACGCCGTCGCGGTGGCGACGACCTATGACGCCAAGGGCAACTACGCCAGCGGTACCCGCACGCCGATCACGCTGAAGGTGGAATGATACCGGAGGGCCCAAGGCGGCGCTGAACGCGTTTCGGCGGGAAGATATGACGTAAATGCTTTGAGCCGGACGATGGCGTCCGGCTCAAAGTCCGTGAAGGGAGCCCCGGAGGGCCGCGAAAGGAGCGCTATGCCGATCTGCGTTTGCGCCGTGGACATTCACGGCCTGGAGAGGGCCTGGTTCCTGCCGGAGCGCGTCTGCCCGGCGCGGCGGAAACGGCTGGCCCAGACGGCGCACCCTGGAGCCCGGGCGCAGTCTCTGGGCGCGGAACTGGCGTTTCAGGGCGCGGCGGCCATGCTGCCCCCGGGCTGGGCGCGGCCCGGGGAGTACGAATACCTCCCATCCGGCGCGCCGGTTCTGGGGAACGGGCTGTACATGAGCCTCACCCACACCCCCGGGCTGGCCGCCTGCGCGCTGTCGGACGCCCCCGTGGGTGTCGACGCGGAGCGCGCCCGCAGGGTACCGGAGGGGCTGCCCCGGCGCGTGCTGCGGGAAGAGCGGCTGGCGGAATGGGCGCGGTCACCGGACCCGGACGGGTGCTTCCTGCGGCTGTGGACGCAGTTGGAGGCCCGCTGCAAGTGCCCCCGGCCCGACGCGCAGGTGCGGACGTTCGCGCTGCCGGGCGGCTTCGCGCTGTCCCTGGCGGGCGACGTGGAAAGCGTGACGTTCGAGATGCGGAGCTATCGGTCCTTCCGCGCGTTGCCCGGCGCGGAAAAGCCGGAAGCGCTGGCGGAATCTGGCGGTGAAAGCACATCATTCCTGTAGAAATACGCGCGCAGGTGTGATATAATGATTAGGCAACCGGCCCGAAGGGCGGTTGGCCGGGTCGGCAGCCCGCGAAGCGCGGTTGGCTGGGTCGGCGGAAACCCGCAGGGGTTTCGGCGACAATCAAAATGATTAGGAAAACCAGAGGTTTTCCGGGTCGGCGCGCAAGGGAGCGGAGCGAGTTGCGCAGCGCGCCGACAATCATGGTATGATGATTAGCGGACGGGCCCGCAGGGCGTCGCGCGGGTCGGCAGCCCGCGAAGCGAAATTGCCGACAATCAATGAGAAAGCGGCGCAATTGTTTACACCATGACGCGAAGGGACCTGCGCGAGGCCGCGGGAGGTCCATCGGACAATGCAAATGAACGAAGCGGAAGTACAGGCCGTGCTTGGCGCGCTGCGCGCGCTGCGGGCGCCGGCCATGAGCGAGGAATACGACATACACCGCATGATCGGCGCGGCGCTGACCGAACACGGGCTGGAGTACAGCCATGAGTTTTCGCTGGGGCCCCGCTGCCGCATCGACTTTGCCGTGGGACGCATCGGCGTGGAGGTCAAAAAGGGGCGTCCGGACCGGCGGCGGCTGCTCAAGCAGCTGGAGCGGTATCTGTCCGGCGGCAAACTGGACGCGGTGATCGTGGTGTGCGGCCGGGCGGTGTCCCTGCCGCCGACGCTGCAGGGCCGGCCCGTGACCGTGCTTTCGCTGAATCGCCTGTGGGGGGTGGCGCTGCCATGAGCGGATATCCGCCGTATCTGAGGGACGTGCCCCGGGAGGGACATATCTACGGGACGCTTTCGTATAACCGGCGGTCGAAATGCTGGACCATCAAGGGCGAGCCCTGCGTCACGGAGCTGGCGAAGCGGCTGTTTCCCGGCTGCGACGGAAGGGGCCGGGGCGTCGCGCGGTTCACCGCCCACCGGCGCATCATCGGCGAACTGAACTGGCTGATGCTGCGATACCCTCTGGAGATCAAGGAATCGGACCTCCCCCGGTGGGAGGAGGCCATCTCCGAAGCCCGGGAGTACGCCATCCGCCGGGACCGGGCGCTGGACATGCCCGAGACCGCTACGCCCCCGGAGGGCTCGTTTTCCGGAGAGCTGCTGCCCTTCCAGCAGCAGGGGCTGGGCTTTCTGCTCTCCGCGCGGCGCTGCCTGCTGGCGGATGAGATGGGCCTGGGCAAGACGGTGCAGGCGCTGGCGTTCCTTGCCACCACCATGGCGTACCCGGCACTGGTCGTCGCGCCGCCCCATCTGACGCGCAACTGGGCAAGCGAGATCAACCGGTTCATCAACCCGGACGGACGTTTGCGGGTACACGTCATCAAGGGGCTGACACCCTATCCCCTGCCGGACGCGGATATCTATATTGTGCACTATCTGCTTCTGCGGGGCTGGAAGGACGCGCTGCCCGGCTTCGGCTTCAAGACCGTGATATTCGACGAGATCCAGGAATTGCGGCACAACGGCACGGGCAAGTATTCCGCCGCCAGCCTGATCTCCGACGCCTGTGAAAACGTCATCGGCCTGTCCGGCACGCCCATCTACAACAACGGCGGCGAGATCTGGAACGTGGTCAACATCCTGGACTTCCACTTCCTGGGGGACTGGGAGAGCTTTTCCCGTGAATGGTGCTACGGATACAACACCCAGGTGGTGGTAAAGCCCGAGCTGCTGGGCGAGCACCTGCGGCGGGAGGGGCTCATGCTCCGCCGGCTGAAGGGCGACGTGCTCACAGAACTGAGGCCCAAGCGCAGGCTGGTGCAGGAGATCGACTGGGACGACGCGGTGTACCGGGAACTGATGAAGCCCGTGGCCGAGAAGCTGGCGCAGTACCGCGCCACGGACGACCCAGCCCGGCGCGCCATCATCGAGGACGACATCTGCCAGCGCCAGAGGCAGGCCACCGGCGTGGCCAAGGCCCCCTACGTGGCGGCGTTCGTGCGGGCGCTGGCGGACGAGGGCGAAAAGGTGCTGCTCATGGCCCACCACCACCAGGTGATGGACATATATAAGCAGGAGCTGAAAAGACTGCGGCCCAGGTTCATCACGGGCCGGGAGACCGAACAGCAGAAACAGGACGCCGCGGACGCCTTCATGGCCGGGAAGACCGACCTGCTGTGCGTGTCCCTGCGCTCAGCCAGCGGGCTGAATCTCCAGCGGGCCACCTGCGTGGTGTTCGGCGAATTGGACTGGTCTCCCGCCGTACACTCCCAGGCGGAGGACCGGGCCCACAGGATCGGGCAGAAGGATTCGCTGCTGTGCTATTACCTGGTGTCGCCCCGGGGTTCCGACAGGGATATGCAGGACGCGCTGGGGCTGAAGGTAAGCCAGTTTGTCAGCCTCATGGGGGACAGCGGGCCGGACCAGGCCGAGAGCGCGCTGCTGCAGTCCCAGGCCCGGGAGCGCATCCGGCGGCTGGTGCAGAACCTCGCCAGGGCGGAGGAATCGCCCGCGTTCGAGGAACTGTGACAGGAAGTTTTGCCATTTTTATGACAAATGCGGCCTTTTTGCAGGAATCCCGGCGGGGCCGATGGAAATACTGATGATTACCGGACAGTCGTCCGCGTTCAATCGAAATCATACGGAGCGATATCATGCGCAAAACAATGTGCTTTTTGGCGGCGCTTCTGCTGGCGGCATGCCTGATCCCAGGCGCACTGGCGGAAAACCTGATCCGCAACGGCGATTTTTCCCGGGTTAACGCCTCCGGGCTGCCCTCCGAGTGGTACAAGGACATGTGGTTTACCGCGCCGGGCGTCAGCGAGTTTTCCGTGGACGCCCAGGTGGAAGGCAACAGCGCCCGGGTGGAGAACGTCGGCGAGAACGACGCGCGGCTTGCGCAGATCGTGCCGGTGGAACCCAACACGCTGTACCGCATCCGCGGGCTGATCTGCGCCCGGGGATGTCCGGAGGACAGCATCGGGGCCACCATATCCATCGAGGACACGTTCAGCTATTCCGAATCCGTCTACGACACCGGCGGCGAATGGCAGGAAGTGGTGCTCTACGGGCGCACGGGGTGGGACCAGACCAGCCTGGTCGTGTTCCTGCGGGTGGGCGGATACAGCTATCTGACCACCGGAGAGGCGTGGTTCATGGACATCTCCATGGAGGAGGTCGACGAGGCGCCCTTCGGCGCGGAGATACTGAGCTTCTCCTCCCTGTCCTCCGGTTCCGATTCCCAGGCCCGGGGCGACGCGGCGGCGGGCGAGGACGTCGTGGAGGAGCCGAAGCGGGCCACGGAGACGTATCTGCTGCTCTCCGGCATGTATTTGCTGGCGGTGCTGGCCGTGGCGCGGCGGGCCTGGCGGCGCCCGAAGCAGAACGGCATCGCGCTTCTGATCCTGCTGCTGGCGGGGGCGCTGGCGCTGAGGCTGTTCATCGCCCTCAGGGTGCGGGGGTACAACACGGACGTTTCCTGCTTCACCGCCTGGAGCGAGAGGCTGTACTCCGTCGGGATCGCCAAGTTCTATTCCGCCGACTATTTCTGCGACTATCCGCCGGGGGCCATGCTGCTGCTGTGGCCGGCGGCGGCGCTGTGCCACGCGCTGAACATCGCTCCTTATTCCAACGGCCACATCATCCTGATCAAGCTGCTGGCCATCGCCTTCGACCTGTTTACCGCCGTGGTGGTGTACGGGGTGACCTCGCGCCGCGCCGGACGCCGGGCGGGACTGCTGCTGGCGGCGTTCACCGCCCTGAACCCCGCCATGTTCGTGGATTCCGCAGCCTGGGGGCAGATGGACAGCGTGTACACCCTGCTGCTGGTGCTGTGCGCGCTGCTGGCGGCGGACAGGAAATATGTCCCCGCCCTGCTGTGCTTCGCATTCGCCATGCTCACCAAGCCCCAGGCGCTGCTGTTCGCGCCCCTGGGCCTGTTCGCCGTGCTGGTGAACGCATACCGCGCCCAGGACAGAAAGCGCGCGCTGCGGGACTTCGGACTGGGCGTGCTGGCGGCCCTGGCGCTATTGTACGCCGTGGCGTTCATCTTCTGCGTCGGGAAGGCGGAGGGCGTCGTCGGGACGCTGGTCTACCCCGTGCGCTGGCTGGTGGAGCTGTACGGGAACACCATGGGCGGCTACGACTACATCACCGTGAACGCCCTGAACCTGTATGAGCTAATGAACCTGAACTGGCACAGCACGTCCTCCGCCGCGGGCTGGACCGCCTTCGCCTGGTGCATGTTCGCGCTTTCTTACCTGTACGCATTCTTCCTGTACTGGAAATCCAAGGATCCGAAGCGCCTGATGCTGTGCGGGGCCGTCCTCATGGCGATGATCTTCGCCTTCGGGCCCATGATCCACGAGCGGTACGTGTACCCCGCGCTGGCGCTGCTGATCCTGGCCTACGCGGTGGAGCGGGACCGCAGGCTGCTGATCTCCGCCGCCATCATGAGCGTCACCCTGGCCATGAACCAGGTATTGGTGCTGCAGGGCGGCATCCAGGCCGCCTCGGCGGCGCAGTACGGCCACCTGCAGGGCTCTGAGCAGTGGCTCAACGCGCCCCTGTCCCTCGTGGGCGTGCTCAACGCGCTGTTTTTGTGCTGGACGGGCTACGACATCATCTGCCGGGAAAGGATCACGCCCCTGGCTGCCCCGGAATTGGAAGAGCGCGTCCCCGGGCCGGCGGACTCCCCCGCCCCGGACTATAAGCTGAACCTGAAGCGCAAAGACTGGGCGGCCATGCTCGTCATCACGGGCGTGTACGCCGTCGCGGCGTTTCTGAACCTGGGCACCACCGCCGCGCCCGAGAGCGGCTGGACGTCCACCGCCGCCGGGGAGAGCGTGGTGTTCGACCTGGGCGAGACCGAGACCTTCCACATGACCTATTACGGGGGCATCTGCGGCACCAACTTCACGGTGGAGCTGTCGGACGACGGTCAAACGTGGTCCTCCCCCAGATACGCCAAATACGACGAGGGCGAGATCTTCCGCTGGCTGCGGTTCGTGCCGGCGGACGAGGAGCAGAAGACCATCTCCGCGGACACGGGTTGGGGCTCCGCCCCGCAGGCGGAGGACGACGGCGACGGACCGAAATGGACCTACACCACGTCCGGGGAGTCGTATCCCTGCCAGACGGCGCGATACGTGCGCATTTCGGCCAGAGCTTCGGGGCTGATCCTGTACGAGATCGGCTTCCTGGACCCGAACGGCGAGCTGCTGGAGGCCGCGGTATACTCCCACGAGGGCTACGCCGTGAACCGGCAGAGCGACCCCGCGGCGCTGCTGGACGAGCAGGACACCGTGGCGGAGACGCCGTCCTACCTCAATTCCACCTATTTCGACGAGATCTATCACGCGCGCACGGCGTTCGAGCACCTGCACGGGCTGAGCACATACGAGTGGACGCACCCGCCGCTGGGCAAGGTGCTGATGATGTTCGGCGTGTGGCTGTTCGGCATGAACCCCTTCGGATGGCGCTTCATGGGCGCGCTGATGGGCGTGCTGATGCTGCCCCTGATGTACCTGCTGATGAAGCAGCTGACGGGCAAGTCCCGCGCGGCGCTGGTGGCGACGCTGCTGCTCATGCTGGATTCCATGCACTTTACCCTGACCCGCATCGCCACCATCGACTCCTACGCGGTGTTCTTCATCCTGCTGATGTACTTCTTCATGGCGCGCTTCGCGAAGATGAACTGGAACCGGCAGCCCTTCCACAGGACGCTGATCCCCCTGGGCCTGTGCGGAATCACCATGGGCCTGGCCTGGGCCACCAAGTGGACGGGCATATACGCCTCCGTGGGGCTGGCGGTAATCCTGTTCTGGACGCTGATCCGCCGCTGCAGGGAGTACCTCGC
>JAEEGL010691970.1_pt1 | contig 15612 bp, 10 predicted proteins | sample 9134231 | NCBI WGS metagenome assembly JAEEGL01 (sample SAMN16246548, study PRJNA631951) | gut metagenome | biome: gut microbiome; feature: rumen; material: fiber-attached | host: Bos | place: Iran: Karaj | collected 2018-10
AAGGACCAGCTTCAACGACGGTGCATGGAATATTCTTTCCATCAGCACCGAAGACGGAAATCATTCCGACTTTTTTTCCAATTAAACCAGGCATTGGTGTTTTGTAATTAATTGTTTATTAATGCTTTAGCATCGATCACTCGATACCCCGCTCTTTTTGCGGACCGCAAAGGTACAAAGAAAACCGCTGATTTCCAAACGGATTCAGCAGTTTTCAACATGTTTTTCAACAATAAAAATATGTATGCGCGGGCGCGCGGGAGTGGCTTTTGTGCAACGGCGGGGCAAAACCAACCCTTTTCGCCCCTCCACCCCCACTTTCCCCCCACGCAGGGGCAATTCGCGCCCCTTTTGCCCCGCCATCCCGTATTCCCCCACACCTAGGGGCAAAACCGCCTGTTTTTGCCCCTGCGTTCTCCCGTCCGAGGGCTGGGCTAAAAAAAGCCGCGGTACCGATTGGGGTATCGCGGCTGGGGTATTTCGTCAAAGAGGGCAGGACCGTCAGGGGATCAATAGGTCCAGAGGGCAGTGGCCGTTTGCTCCGCTGCGTTTTGAAGGTCTGCCGGGACATTTGCGAAGAAGTTGAAACCCGTGCGATCTTCGATGGCCCTGATGGTGGTCACGTAGCGACTGTCGTGATAAGTTACCGTTCTGCCGCCATTGTCATTCGAATGATCCTCGTTGGTATAGAGATATGCTATGCCTTTGGCATTTGTCATTGTCCCGGACGCGTTAAACGTGCACTTCATCAGAAGCTTGTAGAAGTGGCTGGGGCGGGCGACTTGACCACCGTCGTTGCTGGCACCATAGTTATTATCTTCAAACAGGGTCCCTACAACAACGTACAAGGTATCGCGGCCAGAAGGGGCATGGGACTGAACAGCCCCTTCGAGTTGTTCCCAGATTCCACCATTGAATCCATCCTGCTTCTGGGGGCTCTGATTCGTATAATAGAAAGTCTGCTTGTTGGCATCTTCGGTGGCCTGCCTGTCATTGGACGCGCACATGTGACCACGGGCGAAGTTAGCTGTCGAATAGTCACCCGTGGATCCGCTGGACTGCCAGGCCTTCGGGATTCCTGGATCATAACTGTGGCTCGTGTTGAAAGAGCCCGCCCGGCCGACATTGTTGTCCGGATACGCTGTACTGTGCATTACATACGCCGTCCAAAGCGGGCAGCGCTTGGTTTTGTCCACCATTGCCGTATAGTTGCGATACACTTTCCCCTCGTATTCGTAAGTATGCGTCACAACCTTACGATCGCTGTTGGTTGTCTCATAGTTGAACCAATGGGTATCGCCAAAAGTCTCCTTACCCGTACCACTGTATGAATTCTCATTCATCAGAGCAATGGCGGGGATCTCGTAACAGCCCAGCCACTGGAGGCCTGCATCTCCGCCCGTCTCGCTGGAGCGGGTCGTAAATGAAAGCACCTCTCCTTCCAAAGTCTGGTAGTTCACACCGTCCATGCAGTACTGGAGCACGGCCTTGTAATAGTAGGTCTTGTTCTCTTCCAGGCTAGATAGCGTTGCATGGAAGCCACCAGCCGTCACATCAAAATCTTCAGCAAAGGCCTCCTGATTCAGGGAACCGGCCGTTTCACCCCACATGAAAAGGACATCCTGCACATTGGTCGTTCCAAGGTTGGCGAACGTGGCGTTCAACACAGCAGAAGAAACCGTGATGTCTGTAGCGGCACCCGTAGTGACATTAGGAGTACTAGGTGTCCATTTATATAGACGGATGGCTTTCTGGGAAGATGAGTAACAGGAGAAACGGGGGCTGCTGCTATTCCATTGAATAGTATAATTTGTGCCGGAAACCGGTACGATGCTCGCGGTACCACTTGACGATACGCTGACAGACCAATAGTTACGATCGCCAACAGTCGTGTCAAAATAAAGAGCTTTATCGCCAAATCCTAAATACTTACCGCCCAATTGCAGAGTATACCCACTACTTGTGCTCTTGATTTCTACATCATAGGTTTTATACGTATCATAGGAAATCGCATCGTTCGTAATAGAAACACTCTCCACATAGCCGCCATAATTTCCAGAACCTTTTCCAGAAAGCACGCAGGCTGTCTTATTGTCAGCAGTGTATGCAATCAAATAATGCCCCTCACCCAGCTCAGACGCCTTTGTAACAAGCGAGTAAACCTCCTCGGAGGAACGCCGCGAGGCACTTGCCATGTTAATGGACAGGATGTTCCTGCGATTGGCGAGGAACGTTCGGGTGAAGCCGGAAATGCTGCGGGTATAGGTGGCCTTGTTCGTCACGACCTCCACCGTAAGGGCTGTCAGGGTCTCCGGGAGAATGGCCATCCAGAAGGTCACATTCCCGGAAGCGTCAAGAGACAGGTTGTCGCCTTTGATCACGACCCGGTTCGGAGTCGTGTTTTCGGTTGCGGGGGAATAATGACCCGTGATCACATTCATTTCCTGGTCGCCGGTCAGGTTGGCTCCTGACTGGGCCGTCAGGGTAACGGATTTCACGGCTTCTCCCGACACGATACCCGGAAGGGTTTTCAAGGTAATGAGCCCATGGGCGACCACCCGGTTCCAAACCAGCAGGATAGGCTCCGTGGGGCGGGCATCATACTCGCCGATGGAATGACCGAGCATAACGTCGGCATTCGGGTCAAAGCTGTTCGCAAGCGGGGTCTGGGAAGATGGCACCGTAACGATGGTCGTGGGAGCATCCGTCATGGTAGCACCACTCGCAAATCCCGGATAGATGCCATAAAAAACGTGTTTCCCCTCAGTGTTACCCTCAAAAAATCCACTGACAGCGAATGCGGCAACAGCGCCTTCCTCCGACAGGACCGTTTCATCCGAGGCATACAATTTCGCATCACCGGAGGAGTCACCCTTCGCATTCTGCCAAATATCTTTCACGGTGTAACCGATCCGGATCCTGTCCGATCCATTCCAAAGGATGGTTTTCGCGTCGTCGTCCCAATAGGTGCGCGTCCCCTCCTCTTCTGCTGGCTGAGGACGCTCCGAGATAAAGGTTAAGCTTGTTTTCTCCTGGGCGGGAGTAACCTCGGGGATGGGATCCATCTCCTTTTCCACCTTATGGCAAGCCGCTGCTGCGAAAAGCATCATCGGCAGCAAGATATAACGAATTGCTTTCATCCTACAGTCCCTCCATTTCGTTATCTTCGTAACCCCTGTCGGCACGACCCGCCAGCTCGGAATCTCCGAGGAAACCTTTTTCCTGCCGTATCAGAATTATCTCCGTCTCCGGAGCTATATACCATTGTTTATCCATAGCCGAAAATCTCTCGCGCAAAGTTAGGAAAAGTATTTGAAAGTTGGGAGGGGTATTTGGAAAGACCGAAGGACTAATCCAGCCGCAGGCCGAGGGTCAATTCCATCATGGCGGCGCGGGAGAAGCCGTGGACCTTGCAGCCGGCGGCGACGAACAGGCCGGAACGGCCGGGAAGGACATACTTGAGGCCGATCTTCTGATAGAGCTTTCCCCGCTGGTCCTGGTAGCCGTTGTGCCGATAGACATAGGCCCCGACCGACGCGAAAGCGGAGAAATGGCCGTAATGGAGATGCTGGACCATGCCAATCCCGCCGCTGAGCCGCTCGTAGGGGCCGTACGCATCGATCGTCTCGTCCCCATAGAGTTTTCGTTCGCATTCCTCCAGCCGCTCCAGGAACCGGGAGGTCGCATCGAAAAGGTCCACGGCGACCCCCGTCGACAAGTGCGGCCGGTACCGCCAGTTCGCGCTGGCCCCGAAGGCGTATTGGACCCACGGATACGTCGTCCCGGAGGCCATCCATTCGATGGCGCACCGGTGCACGCCCCCGCCGGCATAGATTTCATAAAAGAACCGCGCCGGGGCCTCTTCCATGGGCCTGACGGCTCCACGCCCCCTGGGCGCTTTCGCATTCCGGTACCGCAGGGACAGATACGCGACCGGGTCATTGAGCCCGCCGTTGGGATAAGCGAGCCGGCCGGTGGAATAATGGTTGAACTGGGCCGACACCCCCGCCTCCAGCCGGTCGGTCAACGCCACCCGCATCGACAGTCCGCTGCTGACAAAGACCACCAGGTACGAGCTGAAGTTCCGGTTCAGGGGATTGGTCTCCGGGTCATAGAGGGAGCGGTTGTATCCCAGGCCAAGGTCGAAAACAAAGTCCAGCGAGGTCCTCCTCCCCCGAAGCAACGTGCACTCCGCAAACCCATAAAGGTTGATAATGTCGTCCAGCCTTGAAATCCCGCAGTACTGAAGGCTCGAAAGCCCCTCCCACCCCAGGCCGATGCCGAAGTTCGGGAACCCGTACAGCGCCGCATAGGGCCCGTCCTCCTCCGTCGTCTGGTAGCCGAACTTGATGCCTCCGGCGGGATACACATAGGTCGACATCATCTCATCCCGCCAGGCAAACGCCTTGGTCTTAGGCACATACGCGGGCCCGCCCTGTAGCGTTACGTTCCACCGGGGGCTGCGGGGCGGCCTTTGCGCCCGCGCCCCCGCGCACGCAACCACACCAATCAGCACCGCAACCGCTATTCTTCCCCAACTTGACATCCTTGCAAAGATACGAAAAAGTTGCCGAGGGGCGCGCCTCGTTCCCCGGCCCCCCGAGAACGATCTTCGCGCTCAAATACCGCCCTTTTTGAGCGCGAGCAAGCTTAGAATCGACGTTCGAGCGCAAATGAGGCCCTGTTTGAGCGCGAGCAAGGGGGGTAAATAAGCATCCGATAAAGTCCACTGAAACGCTACTGCCGGGTGCTTTCGTAAAGATTAGGATGCAAAGTTAACCCCGCTTTTGCGGGGCTTCAAGGGTACTTTGTCGGAGGCTTACAATAATATATACTTCCAGAGTTACAGTTGCGGCAATTGACTTAAGCCAATTGCCGCAACAAATAAAAGAATGGTTAATTCAAAACAGAAGTATTACTTGGAAATTGTTATTTTATCAACGCATACAATGCCATTGGTCGTAGTTGTATTCGCTAGAGTCCAAGAAACTTTAAAATAACTACCTGTTGCCCAGGTTTTTCCAGCCGAAGGAGTGAACGTAAATGTCCCCTCATTATTAGTAATAGTTCCACCGACAACATAGTCAATCTGATTCTGCATCTCGGCATCCGAATACACGTAAACCCCCCAACTAGTAACAGACATTCCACTCTTGCTCAGAGAACCGGCAGGAATATGAACAGTAACACTATTTGCGATTGAAGTAATAGCAGATGTGCTATAAATATAACAAGGATTATTAGACGCTAAAGTTTCCTTCTTTCCTCCCATCTTGAAATAAGCCCAACCCTTATTGTTATTTGCACCATTCACAATTTTCCAGTTTCCATAAGTCGTGGTTGTGCTATAGCTACTTGTTCCGCTAGTTTTCGTCGTCATATCTAGCTCTAAAAGCGTGGAAACACTCTGTGACGAGACAGTCACTTCGCACGTAGCAGATTTGGCAGTCACGACGGTGTAGTCTGAAGTATATGCTGCAACCTGTGCCGTGATAGTTGCCGTCCCAGCCCTAACACCAGTAACAAGGCCAGCATCATCAACAGTAGCAATGCTCGGATCACTTGAAGAATAAGTTATTGGAGAAGGAGAATTCGAAGTAGCTGGATTCGACGACGAATTACCGACTACAATAGCTACCGTATTTGAAGAGAACGCGATCGTAGGATTACTAGTAACAACTGTAGCTGACCCTTCTCCCTCATATGAGACTGAAATGGAGGTGAATCGCGCAGCATCTCCTGTGTTGGTAAGCACAACTGTGTTTGCACTCCCATTCCAAGCTCCTCCAGAAAACGCCCCAATCTCTGAAGTAATAATACCTTCGTAGTCCTTCACAAACGAGAATGAGATCTGCTTAATAACGGCATTTCCACCACTAATGGTTACCGTGCTGTTCTTATACCATCTGAAAGGAGAATAATATGCCGGATCTGCCGTACTGGAGCCCTTGGCATACTCAAACTTGATTCCATCCTTTGTTGCAGGGAAGATGGACACGATTTCTGTCCCAACGGTAAAGGTCGTTGTAGAACCTTCAATTTCACCCGTTGTTACGGTCACCGCTGCAGACGGCGCCGAATCTTGATAGAGAGTCATATTTGAAGGCTTCGCCACAACTGTTACCGAATACTCCGTCTCATAAGCAAGATTATCAATTGTGACGCTAGTTGTTTCAGTGCTCTTAACTATGGAATTACCAGCGGATGTTGCAGCTGTTACCTCATAAGATCCCGCATTCTCAACAGCATCCCAAGAGACATCGATAGAATTGGCCACATTCGTAATTAAACGAGCGGTCACATTGGTGGGAGTTGCCAGAGGCGTACGTTCCGCAACACCCCCCTTCCTATAAAGGCGGATGTTATTATATGCTTGAGTCGCACTTGTATATGTCCTCCAGTCCGGATTTGACAGATAGGTTTCGAGAAAACGTGTTCTGTTGCCTGTTGTTGTAGATAAATTGAAACATGAAAGCGTATTATCATACGATGTTACACTCCACGTATTCTGCAAACTAGTCCAGTTCCATGTGGAAATAATCAGACCCGCATTATCATCCTTACACAAAAGGTAATCATTTGAACCGCTTGCTCCAGATTTAACCTTAAAAGCCCCCCCCTCGGCAGCAATAAAACACCATTTGACATTGTCGGCATTTGTAGTGATTGTCCTAGCATCGTCACTTACGACCAGGCCGTTAACACTATTGAGTTTGATTGCTGTTTGTGTTTTGCTAGTCAAAGTGCCATTCGTCAGCACATACGATTCATCTTCGTTAACACTATCGAAATTGACAACCATATACCATCCCGGAGTTATATCACCGATATTCTCAATAAGTGAATAAGCATCGGTCTCCGGCTCTTCAGGAATCTCTTCGTCTACATGTTCCGTGGTAAAGTCCATCTTGACGGTCTTCATCTTACCTGCAGAGAAGGTGTAAGCTTTAGCAAGGTTGAATTCCTTAGTTTGGATGTCACCTGAAGCGGTAGTGACTGTCAATGTGATCTTGCTGCCAGATTCGGCAGTGAAAGGTTTCAATGCGATATAGAAAACTCCTACAGCGTCTTTGGCGAGAGTTCCATCTGTGACCTGCAGCTTTGCAGTTTTGGACACATAGTTGTTGCTACTAGGAGTATAAACGACATCCTCACCGAGAATATTGAAACGATAGGTACCAACGATATTCTCCGGGGCCGTAAAATCAATACTCGAGATATTAATTGCAGCAGAAGTCTTGTTGGTAATGGTTACTGCTGCTACTGAGGCCAGCTGATTCATCTGGATAATGGGAGCAGAACCGTTATAGGTTGCATTCTTCTTAACACCGTAAAGAGGCATGGCTGCTCCACCAAGGTGGGAAGTGTTGTCTACAGAGACTTGAGTCTGAGAGCCATTGTGAGCAGAGCCAAGTGTATAATACCGATTGGTGCCGTTTGTCCCATTGATTGCTGTTAATTCGCTGTCATACGGATACATCGCATACCAATCATATGCTGTCCCCTGGACTGGACTACTGGCAACCGTACCGTCGAATTGACCGGTAGTAACATCGGAAATGGTAAACTTTCCATCCGAAATATACTCTGTTCCCTCTGCAACGGCGTGGAAAAGGTTAATCTCATCAGTTGACTCCCACGTCGTGTTCATACCATCTACGGTAGTTCTTGTCTCTGCGTTCGGAAGAGCAATGACCTGGAAGGGTTCACCACCTTTCTTCTCCGGGGCCATTTCATAAACATCATACTCCTTGGTTGAGCAATTCGTAAAAGCAAGCGCGGCAAGCGCGAGGCTCGAAAGTATTCCGATCTTTTTCATTTTTCTTCGTGTTACGTAGTTTATTGAACTCGTTACTCGAGCGGATCATCATCAGGTTCCCACGGTTTGATGGGATCGCTGTCCAAGAAATTCTTTTCAAACCTCACCACAATGAGCTCGGTTTCGGGCGCTTCATAAAATTGTTTTTTGTTCATAACGTTATGATTTTTTTGTAATTACAATCGTTTAGTTTCAGTTCGGTTTGTCCCGAATTGCAAAGGTACGGATAATTTGCGAATATTTCAGTCTTTTTTCAAAGAAAAAAAAGAGTTTGGTTACAATTTGTTATTTGGGATTATCTGAGAGGGGGAAATGAGAAACGCCCGGAGGCTACCGAAAGGTAACTGCTCCGGGCGCAAGCGGCAAGGGTGTGGGGCTACAGCCTGTCTACGTCGGCCCAGCCGAACTTGGCGGGGTAGAGCCAGGCGCGGGAGGTGCGTTCCATGACGCCGTAGTCGAGGGAGATCTTGGGGCATTCGGCGTAGGCGCGCTCGACGAAGGCGGGGTCGCCGATGCCGGTTTCCCAGCCCTTGAAGAGTTCGGTGACTTCCGGGACGTAACGTTCCATCTCTTCGCGGATGACGGAGGCTTTCCAGAGGAAAATACCTGAGTTCCAGAAGAATTCGCCGGTGCGGAAGAAGACTTCGGCAAGTTCCTGCGGGGGCTTTTCGGTGAAGGTTTTCACCTGCAGGGGGCGGTCCATGGCCCACGCGTTCTTGCCCTCCTTCACCTGGATGTAGCCGAAGTTCACGTCGGGGTTGCGGGGGACAATGCCCAGGGTCATCAGGACGTTGTGGGCCTCCACGTAATCGAAGACTTCCGCCAGCGTGCTGGCAAACAGTTCCTCGTCCCGGATCACCAGGTCGCTCGGGGTGGCGACGAGGACGGCTTCCGGATCACGCTTGAGAAGGGTATAGGTGGCGAAGGCCATGCAAGGGGCCGTTTTCCGACCGAAAGGCTCCAGGAGGAGGTTTTCAGCCGGCAGGTCGGGCAGCAGGATGCGGGCCGTGCCGGCGTATTTTTCCAGGGTGACCACCAAGATGTTTTCCTTGGGGAGGATGGCCGCGAAGCGGTCATAGGTCATCCGAAGGTAGGCCGCGGGCGGGGTGCCTCCGGCCATAATCACGCAATAGCGATGGTTATTCATATGTTCAATTACGCGGTTACGTATACATCGGGATCCACGCCTGGGGGAAGTATTTCACCTGGGAGCCGAAACCGTCCACGGTGACGGTGACCACGTCGAAGAACACTTCCCGGTCGGATCCGGACTGGTTCAAATATTTCAGGGCGGCGGCGCTGATGCGCTGCCGCTTGCGCGCGTCCACCTTTTCCTCGGGGGCTGCATCGGCGGAACGACGCGTCTTAACCTCTACAAAATGTACGCCATCGGAGCCTCCCGAAATGATGTCCACCTCCAAATGGCTCCCCCGCCAGTTCCGCTGGAGGATCCGGTGCCCGCGGGACCGGAGGAAGTCGCATGCCATCTCCTCTCCCAACTGCCCCAGCGCCTTCTTTCCCCGGACTTCCATACCGTCTAGCCGAACTTGACGACGGTCACCCCCGACCCGCCGAACTGGATGTGCTCGTCGCCGACGGAAACGACCCCGGGGACCGTTCGGACGTATTTCTGTATCTCCTCGCGCAGGGCGCCGGTGCCCTTGCCGTGGAGGATGCGCACCGAGCTGACGTCCAGCATGATGGCATCGTCGATATAGTGCATCACGTTCTCGATCGCTTCGCCCACACGCTGGCCGCGGACGTCCAGCTCCAGCTTGAAATTCGCCTTCCGTTCGGAGATGCCGGTGTCGTACACCTGGCGGGGCTTGGGCGCTTCCCGGACGGCAGCGCGGTACTCGTTGGAAGTCACGCGCTCAACGCGGTCCAAGGGCAGTTTCGTGGACAGGTTGCCCACGATGACAGTCACGGATTTGGTCGACACCTTGGACACTTCGCCCACCATGCCGCTGTCCTTGATCCGGACCTTCTCTCCCACCTTGAGCGGGGCGGTGCGGAAGGCGGCGAGCTTTTCGGCCTCGGCGTCCTCCGCGGCCATCCGGTCGCGGTCCTCGGCCGAACCGCGCCGCGCCTTGCGGACTTTCTCGCGCTCCTTCCGCTCCTGGAGCGACTTGAGTTTCTTGTCCAGGTATTCCTCCCGGGTTTTCTTGTCGGCCGTCTTCTTGTCGGCCAGGGCGCCCAGGAAGCTCTGGAGCTCGGAGCGGGCGTCCTTGGTGGCTTCCTTTTCGGCCTGGGCTTCCTTGATGGTGCGAATGGTGCTTTCGACCTTCCTATTGGCGCTCTTGACAATGTCCTCGGCCTCCTTGCGGGCCTCCTCCAGGATGTCTTTCCGGAGCTGCTTGATGTCCTGCAACTCCTTCTGGTAGCGGTCTGTAACGGCCTCCAGCGTCTTGTCAGTCGCGCGGATCTTCGTGAGTTTCTCGTCCAGGACGCGGCGGTTGCGGGCGATCTTCCGGAGGTTCCGTTCGATGCCCACGAACTCTTCGCCGGCGCGGGTTTCGGCGTCCTTGACAATCGCCTCCGGCAGGCCCATCTTGCGGGCCAGTTCGAACGCGAACGAGTTCCCCGGCAGGCCCATCTCCAGCTGGAACAGCGGGGCGATGTTCTGCGCGTCGAACTGCATGGCGCCGTTGACTACGCCCGTCTCGCCGGAAGAGGCGTACAGCTTCAAGTTCGTGTAGTGTGTGGTAATCACCCCGTACACGCCGCGGCGGTCCAGTTCGGCGAGGATCGCCTCGGCGATGGCCCCGCCCGCAGCGGGCTCCGTACCCGAGCCGAACTCGTCGATTAGCACGAGCGTCTTTCCGTCGGCCTCCTTGAGCATCGAGTTCATATCCGCGAGGAAGGAGCTGTAGGTGGAGAGGTCGTTGTCGATGGACTGGTCATCGCCGATGGAGACCATAAGACGGTCGAACACAGGCAGTTCCGAGGTTTCGGAAGTGGGGATGAGCATCCCCCACTGGAACATGTACTGCAGCAGTCCCACGGTCTTGAGGCACACCGACTTGCCGCCCGCGTTGGGGCCGGAAATCAGGAGGATGTGCTTGGCGGGAGTGAGCGTGGCGGTAAGCGGAACGATGGCGCGCTTTTCCTTTCTCAGCGCCCTTTCCAGCAGCGGATGGCGGGCCTTCCGGAGCGACAGTTCGCCGCTTTCGGACACGACGGGCATTCCGGCGATGAAGTCCAGCGCCACGTTCGCCTTCGCCATCAGGAAGTCGATCTCGCCCAGGAAGGCGGAGGCGCCCATCAGGTCGGGAACGTAGGGGCGCAGGAACTCGGAGAACTCGTGCAGGATGCGCGAGATCTCGCGGGTTTCCGCGAACCGGAGTTCCGATATCTCGTTGCTCAGGGCCACGATTTCGGCCGGCTCGAAGAAGGTGGTCTTGCCGGTGGCCGATTCGTCATAGACGAAGCCCTCGAACTGGCGTTTCTTGGCCGAGGCAACCGGGATGAGCATCTTTCCGTCACGGATGGACACGCTGGCATCGGCCTCCACGAGTCCGTCCTGCTGCGCCTTCCGGAGGATGGCGTTCATCCGCCGGGATACGTTGATTTCCTTTTCGCGGATGGAGGTGCGGATCTCGTACAGTTTGTCGGAAGCAGTGTCCTTGATTTCACCGTGGCGGTCCAGGATGCCGTCGATGCGCTTCTGTACCTCCGGGAAGGCGGGCATCCCCGCCGCGAGGCGCTTGAGCGCAGGATATATTCCGTCCTTGATGCCGCGGAAGAAAAGCGTCACCCGGCGGAGGGTGTCCAGCATCGTCCGCAGCCGACCCAGCGAGAGCTGGTCGATGGACGCGTTCTTGCCGATGGGCTCCAGGAAATGGAGGCAGTCGATATAACCGTTGGTAGGGAAGTTCTCCTCGAACATCAGGACGAGACGCATCTCGTCGGTGAGCTGGAGGCGGCGGCGGATTTCGGAAGCATCGGTGGAGAAGGCTTCCTCCTCCACGCGGGAGGCGGCGTAATCGGTGGAACAGCGGTCGGCGATGAGGGTGCGGACCCGGTCGAAACCGAGCTTCTCCTCCAGTCTGCGTGTGGGTCCTTCCATCCGCTATTCCTCCTTGTTCCCGTCCGCTTCCATCGCCGAACCCAACAGCCGGCGCAGGTCCTGCATCGACTCCACCTTCAGGACTTCGCCGTTGTGCACGAACCGGATGGAACCGCTTTCCTCCGACACCACGATGATGTCGGCGTCGGTATCCTCGGACAGGCCGATGGCTGCGCGGTGGCGCATGCCGAAGCTGGCGGGGATGTCCGTGCGGTTGGTCATCGGAAGCTGGCAGCGGGCCGCGGCGATATGGTTGCCGACGATGATCATCGCACCGTCGTGCAGCGGGGAATTCTTGAAGAAGATGTTCATGATGAGCCGCCGGTTGATCTCCGCATTGAAGCTGTCGCCGGTGGCGATGTATTCCTCCATCGAGGATTTGTGCTGGATGACGATCAGGGCGCCGGTCTTTTCGGCCGACATGGCCCGCACGGCTTCGGCCACCTCTTCCACGCTCTTCGAGCCCAGGCGTTCCTCCTTGATACCCAGGAGTTTATTGAACAGTTCGCCCGTACGGCGGGTAATGCCGGTACGCATCGCGAAACGGTTCATCAGGTGGCGGATTTCCGGCTGGAAGATGATGATGATGGCCAGCACGCCCACGTCCAGGATGGCATTCAGGAGAACGGTCATCATCCGCATGTTCAGGGCCGAGGCCACCGCCTGTGCGACGACCAGCAGCACCAGGACGAGGACGATGTTCACCACGGTGGCGTCACCCCGGATGCCCCTCAGCAGGAAAAAGATGATGAGCGCCACCATCAGGATGTCCAGGATGTCAGCCATCCCGAACTGCAGGAAATCGAATATGCCCAGCACCTTGATCATGGTGCTGCAAAGTTACGAAAACTCCTTACAATAAAGAAAAATAGTTACCGCCATCCGGGAAGTTTTCGTAACTTTGAAAGTTCAAAGAAAAGCTATGGGTTTTCGGGTTCTGAAATTCGGCGGATCGTCGGTGGCGGATGCTACCGCGATGTCCCGTGTGCTGGATATCGTGGGCAAGGAGCTCACCAAGGGGCGGGTCGTGCTCGTGAGTTCGGCCATCAGCGGGTGTACGGACGGGCTGCTCGCCTGCGCAGCGGGCGACAAGTCCGGTCTGCCGGCGTTGAAGGAACGGCACCTGGCCATCGTCCGGCGCCTGTTTACCGGCGCCGAGCGGGGCGAGGCCGTGGATGAGGTGGAGCAGCTGTTCGCCGAAATGGCCGCTGCGCCGAACGACGAAAAAGTCACGTTCGGCGAGCTGCTTTCCACCCGGATCCTCGCCCGGAAACTCACCTGCGAGGGCGTGAAGGCCCACTGGGTCGACTCCCGCCTGCTCGTCGTGCGGGACCACCTGCCGGAGACCTACCGGCGTATCCGCAAGGCCGTGAGCGGTTCGAAAAAGGCCGATGTCATCGTCGCACCGGGATTCATCTGCTGCGACGGCAGCGGAAAGGTGTGTACCCTGGGCCGCGGAGGGTCGGACTACAGCGCCGCCCTGTATGCGGCGGCCCTGGAAGCGGATTCCCTCCAGATCTGGACCGACGTGCCGGGCATCATGACGGCGAACCCGAAGGAGGTTCCCGCCGCCCGCACCATCCCCGGCATGTCCTATCATGCTGCTCTCGAGATGGCGGAACACGGCGCCAAAGTACTGTATGCGCCTACCGTCGCCCCGGCCATGGAAGCAGGCATCGACATTGAAATCCGAAATACGTTCGACCCTGCCGGAAAGCGGACGGTCATCTCGGCCGCGCCGGATGCCCGGGCCTGGGTGGGCGTCACCTCTTCGGACGACACGATCTGCCTCGTGGGCTCGCCGGAGGCCGATCTGGCCGCAGCGCAGGCCCAGGTCCGCGAGACGCTCCGGACCGCGGGCATCGCCCCGCTGGACATCCGGGCCGCCGGGCGGAACATCCTCGTCCGCGTACGCGAGGCCGTGGAGATTCCGGCCCTCCGCGCGCTGCACCGCGCCTTCTTCGAGTCGCAGCCGCTCCGGGAGGTGAATGTCTTCGTCGCGGGCTACGGCGCTGTGGGCAAGGCCCTGGTCGACATGGTCAGCCGCACCGCGGACACGGTTTCCGGCCGTACCGGAAAGCGCCTCCGCGTGACGGGCGTCGCCGACAGCCGGCGCTACCGCATCGACCTGGGCGGCGTCTCCGACCTGGACGGTGCCGTGGCGGGCGATTTCGCGGACGCGGTCATCGACCTGGCCCCCAAGGGGTCCGTCTTCGTGGACTGCACCGACAGCGAAACCCTGTACAGACGCTATCCCGACCTGTTCCGGGCGGGCCTCCACATCGTCTCCTCCAACCGTCGCTCCTTCGCGGTTCCCTACGTGGAATACGCCGCCATGCAGGCCGCTGCGCGCGAGAACGGCTGCTTCTTCCGCTATGAAACCACCGTCGGCGCCGCCCTGCCGATGCTCGAGTCCCTCGCCATCGGCGCGAACAGCTGCGACGAGGTCCTGTCCATCGAGGCCGTCGTTTCCTGCACCCTGAACCAGATCCTCAGCGCTTACGGCGAGGGGCCGTCTTTCGCCTCGCTTGTACGGGCAGCACAGGAAGCCGGGCTTACCGAGCCCGACCCGCGCCTGGTCCTCGGCGGCCGCGACGCCCTCCGGAAGCTCCTCATCCTCGCCCGCGAAGCAGGCGTGCAGCTGGAAGAGCAGGACGTGGTCGTGGAGCCGATGATTCCCGCCTCGCTGTTCGGTGTGTCGCTGGAGGAGTTCTACCGCGGGCTCGAGAAACTGGAGCCGGTGTTCGCCGAGGCGCACCGCGCGGCCCTTGCCGTGGGCTGCCGCCGCCGTTTCGTCGCCTTCCTCGAGAAGGTTCCCGGTGCCCTTCCCACAGGGGCCGGCAGGCCGCGTGCGCTCGGCTACCACGCCGGCATCCGCGTGCAGGATGTCCCGGAGACGCATCCCGCCTACCATCTGCGCGGCACCGAGAACGCCATCCTCATCCGCAGCGCCTTCCATCCCACGCCCATCGTCATCCAGGGCCCCGGCGAAGGTGCCCGCCAGGCTGCCGCCAGTATCCTCAACGACATCCTCCGCTAGGAGTTCGCGCTCAAAAAGGGCCGTTTTTGCGCTCGGGGCGGGCTGTATCGGTCTCTCGCGCTCAAAAAGGGCCGTTTTTGCGCTCGGGGCGGACCCTACATGAGCGCGAGACGGCTTGATGGGCAGAACCCTCAACTATTTTTCTTTATTGTCGGGAGTTTTCGTAACTTTGCCAAACTAAGGTTAATTGTAAATCACGTATGATTGTCGCTGTTGTCGGAGCCACCGGGCTGGTCGGCTCCAAGATGTTGAAAGTGTTGGAAGAGAGGCAGTTCCCGGTGACGGAGCTCCTGCCTGTCGCATCCTCCCGCTCCTGGGGGAAGAAAGTTACGTTCCAGGGCCGCGAATGGACGGTGATGAGCGCCGATGAGGCCATCGCCAGGAAGCCGGCCGTCGCGATCTTCAGCGCGGGCGGCGCCGCTTCGGGCGAGCTCGCCCCGAAGTTCGCCGCCGCAGGCTGCCGCGTCGTGGACAATTCGTCCTACTGGCGCATGGACCCGACCAAGAAACTCGTCGTCCCTGAAATCAACGGCGACGTCCTGGGTCCCGACGACTATATCATCGCGAACCCGAACTGCTCCACCATCCAGATGGTGATGGCCCTGGCCCCGCTTCACAAGGCCTACGGCATCAAGCGCATCGTCGTGAGCACCTACCAGAGCGTCTCCGGCAGCGGCGCGAAGG
>JAEEGL010733656.1_pt1 | contig 15612 bp, 9 predicted proteins | sample 9134231 | NCBI WGS metagenome assembly JAEEGL01 (sample SAMN16246548, study PRJNA631951) | gut metagenome | biome: gut microbiome; feature: rumen; material: fiber-attached | host: Bos | place: Iran: Karaj | collected 2018-10
CATAGGATATTCGTGATAAATGATGTGAATCTCATGATATGCGGCGACAAATGTAGCTCTTTTTCTTGAAACACAATTCAAACAACAGGGAAAAAGTAACAGATATAATAGTTTTTAACGTGTTTTGTTCTAAATAATACCATAGCAAGCGCTATAATGGCCGCTGTAGGCTGCCCACAGTTTGTCGCCATACGAGAAATGCCACCACTCGGCAGGATAGTTCACGAAGCCTGCCTGTTGCATTGCTTCCAGGAGAATTCGCCTGTTTTGGCATTGAGTTGCGCTGAGACTCTTGCATCGTGTGGCGGTCTTAGGAGTATGCTCCCGATAAGCTGCGCCCATATCCAGGTCCCTGCCTTCTTTGTCGCAGAGACACAAATCCACGGCTCCACCGGTCTGATGGCCTCCGCCCACACGGGCAACAGCTTTGTTTAGCATCCGGAGGATGTCTTCCTCTGCAACGTTGTGGTGTCTTTTTCTCAGTTCCTCATACTGCTGCACTCGTTTCTTGGCTTGTTCTTCTGGCGAACGATATGTCTGATAGATATGTAGGCGATAACCCTGCTCCGATAGATTCTTTGCGGCTTCCACCAATCGTTCTATCATCTCCTTCCTGCCCATGAACGCTTTCCCATCCTTGTAAAACAGGTTCTCGTTTGTCGGTAACGGCACCATGGGATCATGATTCTCAACCACTCGCATTCGATTGACATAGTCAGAGGGCAATATCTGTCTGATTCCCAGTCTAACCAGAATAACATTATAGAATACTCGGATGTTCATTCTTGCTTATCTATAGGAGGTGTTCTAGAAAAAAGGAATAAAAAGAGGGAACTATTCATTCCTCTCCAGAATGTATGTCACGAAAAGATGAATATAAGAAATGAGTAATTATAGTTTAACATCATATTTCCATCATTTCGTCTCCTTTTTTCGCCATCCAGTTGTCTATGGCCTGGCAAATTTGCCGGCACTTAACGCGGGCGTTTGTGACAGAGGCCTCTGTGAAGATCTCATCATTGTAATGTGCATTGCCATTCCGAAGACGATGTAATGGCTCGAAGTAGTTATTTCTCCAATTTTTTTTCTCTGCTACATAATCATTGTTACCTATCACATTCTCGGAAGTCAGCACAACTCTGAAGAAATTTCTCCAATAGCAATTCACAAAAAAATCCCACAAATTCATTAGTGTTGTTCCTGTCAACCAATCTATCCGAGGACGTTCTCCCAGAGGTTTACAGTCATTCGACAGTAAATTCTTGCGACGTCGCCTGATTTCTGCCCAGTCCTGTTCTTCTTTGGTGTATAGGGGAGCGCCTTTCTCTTTTCTGTCTTTTTTGTATAATTGTTCCCATTGTTCTTCATAATTGTCTGAGTACTCGTCACCATTCTTGATGTCAAGGGCATTTGGTCCGAACTTGTCCTTCAGGAACCAACGTATCAAGTCGCGTAGCTTCAATTCGGTGACCTTCAACAATTCCGAATCTTTGTATGAAGGGTTATAATTATCACGCAGATAGTGGCTGAAGAAAGGCGACATGCAGACGTATCGGTGCTTGTTGTCTGCTGTCACCAATCCCAGATCGTAGGCAAAGAGGTCTCGCTTTTCCTGACTTTCCACCATCTGCAGGAAGGTGTATTTCTGTAACAAACTCAGATTCTCTTCAAAGTCTTTCTCCTTTGTTCCTCCCAGCATGGCTGTGAGGGCAACCTCTTTGAGTCCTTGTTCTTCTATATACCCCATTTGAGTTTTGAAAGCATCCACCAGTGAGCGCCGGAAGTCCCCTTCCACTTGATAGCGTTGGTTGGTGTCCAGCTTCTGCCGCCACAGGTTGATGTTTCCTGATTCAATAGCATGATAGTTCATCAAGCTCATAAGGTATGGGTGGGAGCCGGCATAACGGGTCACCAGTTCTTTGTATCTTGAGAATACCTTCATGTCGAGTTCTCCAAAGGCATCTCGGAAATGTGTCCAATACCTTTTCACGTCGTCTCTCCCAAACGTACCCACAAAGACTTGAATGCTTTTATTGTCAAAATAGGAGCTGTGAAAAGCAGCTTGTTCGATGGCCGACGGTGTACGGCGGGAGCAAGTGACAATGCAACCAAAATCAGACAAGCGACGTAGTTTGTCGAAGTCTTCACGGCTGTACTTGTAGCCTTCCTTCATCACTTTATCAAGTTCATCTATAATGAATATCATACGTAGGCCAAAGTTGTCTCTGATGCTATTCAAGCAATCATCTGTAATGGCTGAGAATCTGTCATCGGCATCAGGCATCCGACGGATGTCTTTGAGAATCTCCATGCAGTCTGCCATCTTGGCCGTGTCCTTGTCTAGGTGATTCTCCTGCCAGGTTTGCAAAGTGAATCTCAGATTTGACGCCAATGCCCCCCAAAAGCCCTTGGCTGTTCCCAGACCTTCCAGCGTTACATAGATGGGAATCATCTGGTGGTTGTCTGTCCACCAGTCAGGCTGCTCACGCTCCATAAAGACATGATGCACCAACGAGGTCTTTCCCATACGGGGCAGGCCTACGATGCAGACCATGCCGTCTGCTATGGCTCGCTCTGTGATTTCCCGGATTTGCTTGTCTCTGCCTATGAAGTTGTCTAATAGTGAAGAGGCACCGACGAAAGAGAAAGGATTGGGTTGCATGCTATTCTATATTAAGTTGGATGAACTGATTACAAAAATAATTGTCATTATACTTGTCACCAGTCAGTGTTGCCAAGGTCTTCCTGGAAATCGTCAGCACTGCCGCTATAGAAGTCAGTCCTCGCACCTTCATGGCATCTGGTTCTTCTTGGCTCATAATCAGGTCGTCAAACGGTTCAAAGATGAGACAAGCCGTTATGCCTTTCTTTTCTTTTATTTCTTCAAGTAGTATGCCTAAATTGGTGGAGATGTCTGAGGTGTCATCAGCGGAGGCAGAATCGTCATATAGTTGTTCTGTCATGGTGTCTCGCAGTTTCTCATCCATATATGGCAACAAACCTTCCCATATCCAGAAGAAAGCCTGTTTCCAAAATTCCAAAGGCGAGTCGAAGCCGTCACAACGTATGGCAATAGGTATAAATCCCGCCTCCAACAAGTCTGTTTGTAACTTGCCAATGAGTGCCGCGGACACACCACTCTCTTGCGTCACAATAGAACCTGGACCGTGACTTGGCCCTTTGATACGCTCCAGAATTGTCACCTTGTTCTTATTAATGTCCATATCAGATAGAGTTTAACCTTTATTTTATAATAGTTGTTCTCGCATGCCAGGACATCTCTGTCATATAGTTCGTCCAAAATTTTGTCCACATTGATGCTGTCTGAGGATATTTGATTTCTCGGACAACCTTTGATGGGGTTATGCAACTCTCCTGTTGTCACCATTCTCAGGATTTCCCGAGTTTGCTCTTTTGAGAATTCCGATTCTTCCTTGTCTTGTCCCGAGAATTCCAGAGGGTCAAACAGGATTCCTTTTTCAGAGGAAATACTGGCGAGCGCCTGGCGGATGCAGTTCTCCACATCTGCCTCGGTGACAGAAGAAAGATGGTTGGAGTTCATATACTTGATCAATTCATGACAGATCCACTTGGTATAATAGGTACTGGAGTCTGAATAATCCAAAATGCGCTCCACGGCCTGTCCCACAAAGATATCCCTGCCACAGGCCTTGATGATAGGTTCTGTGACCAGCCTGCGGGCGTCCTCGCGATGCAAATAAGTCAGTTTCTTGAAGGTGAAGCCTCCCCATTCGTTGGGAACCAAGTCTCTTACAATATAGCGCAGCACATCCTGCCCCACCAGCACGGCCGAGAACAGCCCCTTGCTCTGCAAGGCTTTCCAGCGGCTAAAGAACTCGTTGGACAGAAGACCTTTTATATACCATTTGTATATGGAAGTGAATTCATCAATGAAAAATACCAACTTGTAATCCTCCCATCCGGGAGTTTCTTTGATAGAATGGTTGATGTCTTCCAGGATGTCACAGAAGTCATTAAAAGTCACAGACTCTCGCGACGGGGCTGCAAAGAGCGGCAGTGGCTGTCGGCCATCCTTGATATTTATGTTATATCTCCAAATGGTCTTCTTGATGGGTTTCAGCATTTCAAAATAGATGTCCTCTTCGCGTGTCACCGTGAATTGGAGATAATCCATCTTGATGCAAATGTAGCGGCCTTGTCCCTCCAGTCTTTTCTGAACGTGGTAAATCAAGGACGACTTGCCACACCGCTTCTGGCCATAGATGAAATAGTGTGGCATATTGGAGGGGGTGCCAATACTTGAGATAATCTCAGCCATATCGCTGTCTCGTCCGAAGAACTGATTGTCATCCTTGGCCACCGACCCCACGTCATATACATTGGGTAGGGTGTCTTTCTCTGGAATCCATTTTATGATTGAGAATGGGAGAGTATAGGGCGGCGTCTCAATAGTTTCATTCTCATGTTGATAACAGAAACGAACATTCAGTTGGCAATGTGACCGTTCTTTTTGGCTTGGGGAGAGAGCCAGATGGATGATGTAGATGGCAGTCTCGCTGCCATAGACTTCACTGACCCCAGAATATGTAATGGGTTTCTCTATCAGAGTGGTATCCTTTGTATCATCCACTTGCAGCTGGCATTCACGCATGGGATATGCTTTCGGTGGTTTATTGCGCACTTCCACCTCGATGAACACTGTCCCATCTTCATTTACCCTGGATGTCGAGATGACTCGCGTCTGTGGTTCTGGTGCACAGAATTGCATGGCATTGAACTGGCTCTGTGCCAGCTCCATGATGCGGACCAGCAGCGGCTCTATGACGGTGGCAGAATAGACAGTTGGCTGACGATAGACGGTATTGTCAAGCCAGTTGGTGAGCGAGGAGCACAGTTCTTTGTAGGTTTGGATGATGGTTCTTGAGTTCTCGTTCCTGTCATTGGCGAAGTCTGTAATCAGCTGAGGCAACCGCTGGTGCAGGTCGAGGATCAGGAAATAGTCGTCCTTTGACATCCAAAGTTGATGGCTGAGGTTGCGGAAAAAATCGACGTAGTCCGAAAGACGTTTCCTTTTCGTCAGCGCCTCGGAGTGGCGGATGTCATTCAAGTAGAGTTGATGGAAGGCATCGCCGCGCCATCCATTGAAATATTTTACATAGAGCGTCGCCCCCACATCCCGGTTATTCTGGCGGATATCCATTCCCGCATTCCTCAACAGATCTACAGCCAAATCCTGATTGAGGTTCAACAGGATGTTGCAAATAATATAGGTGGCTTTTTGGGAAAGCATGGCAATAAGCCGGATGTCGGTCCATGGTGTCCAGACACACCCTTTGGCCAAGCACTTGTCTATCAATTGCACCAGCCAGCAGTCGCCTGCAAATCCCTCGTTGAGTGTCCGCTCTTTAGCATATTGCCGTTTATCATAGAGCAGGGTGGCCATATATCGCGCCAAAAGCATATATAGCTTGTTCTTCTGCTCTTCAGGATCTGTCTTTTCCATTTGTTGTAAGTCAACAATTCCGCACAAAATCCCGAAACGCTCTGATAACAGGCTAACATCTTGGGTTTCATGACTTAAGACCTTTTGACGGCAACGGCACGTTGCAAGGGCATCGATGTGATGTGAACTGACGGGAGCATTCTTCCGTACCTTCTTGTCTTTGTCAGGGAGACGTTCCTGCAAAACAGCAGCACAGCAACGGGCCAACTCTATGTCGTCTCCCTTCAAAGCTTCGTTGGTCAGGACAGAGGCTTCTGTTATCTTCGTCTGAGTCCGCAGGTACATCCACGCCAAATCCGCTTTTGCCTGTGCTATCCGATTGTCAGTGTCTTCTGTCTCATTACCCGGACTGCTCAGGAAACTGATGAGTTTTTCAATCGCCTTTCTGAGTTCTTCTGTTTCATTCATGTCACGATAGAAACAGACGATGGTTTCCAGATTGGACAGCAGAGGCCTGGTTCTTCTGGTCAAGCCTTTAGGGCCAGTGATGTACTTGTTTCCGAATTTCCGGTATGTCGCGCGCAGTTGTTCGTCTAAGGGATTTGCATTATACATTTCACTGTAAATTTCTATGGATTCACGTATGCACATTGTGCGGCGTTCCATCCATTGAGCCTCATTTTTTGTCATGCCCTCTGGAAGAGTCTCTGTGTTCTCCAGTTCCTGGACATAAAGTTCCAAAGCGGCCGTGAAGTTCTTTTGTCGCTTGCGCTGTCTGGCAGCGGCCACCAAGTCTCTTATCAACCGGTTCTGCTGTGTGTCTTCAGACACGAGGGATACTCCATTTCCATCCTTGCGGCTCTCATAGTCTCTGGCCATTTGCCGTGCCCGTTCGCTGTCGGGATTGGCATCAAGGATATTCATCACAATGCCCCATGCTTTCTCCACTTCTCCACAGGCAGCCCAGTCCTGTGCAAGACTGATGAGCTCGGCTTCCGGCAAAGCGCGGTGGACGAACCTTGCAATTTTCTTTCCTCTTTCATTCTCATAGACAGCATACATCAACTCATCACCATGGCGTTGTATCTCATAGCCTTTATCAACTATTTCATTAAGATTCAAAACAACACGGCTTTTGAAACGATCATCCTTAATTCTTATGGGTGTTTTCAGAGACGAGATAATCCCCGTGGGTTTGACTCCTTCGGGAGCCTTATAGCAGTGGTCTCTTTCTCCATCAATTACCTTGCGGATGGCATAACGCAAGGAGATGGCTTTCCGGTGATTCGGATAGCGGTTTAGGACATTGCTGACATAACCCTCTGCCCGCTCCAATTCAGCAATACCTCTGGCATTGCCCTCTGCCATCAAGCGTAGGCCAAGTTGGTACGCCTCGTATGCAGACAGCAACATTTCACCCACAGTGGCTGCATAGCAGATATTCTGTGCAAAGAACCCTCCTGCCTCCAACAACAGGCAGACCACCTTCCGGTCCTTCACATACCTGTCTGTCTGCGACCGCGTCTGGGAGGCTTCAAAAGCCAAACGGACGTCAATGATATCGTCCAGACTAAATTCATAGGCTATCTCCTGATTGTGTATGTCACGAGCGGTTCCCTTGCCAAAACGATAAGTAATCGTGGCGTTAGGCTCCACTGGCAGGTCGGCTCCTTCACAGGTTTTGATGGTCTTGACATTGAATCCTTCCATTTCCGAGAGCATGTCATCCTGCTCCGTCCCCTGCGGTGCGGCGGCCTCATCCTCGGTGACTGCTTGTGCCTCGGAGATGGCGGGTAATGTATCTTCCTCTCTGGGGGCCGGGGCAGACAGACTGGATTCCTCGTCTGACTTAGACGGGGAATTGGGAATATCTGTCCCGAACAAGATGGTAGGGCTCTCTGGATTGTTAAAGCCGGCTTCGATCCGGGTATGTTGCATACTGCGCTGCAGGATGAGAACAGGCGTTTCCGTTTGCGGCAGTCGCAGCACTTCCTGCCTACCTTGATAAGCCGGCGGCGTAACCAGTGTCCAGAGGTTCTCATGGCGGCTCCAATCGCTCAGGTTGTTCTCTATATCCACGTCATCGGGAAATTGCAGTAAAATGATTCTCAGAACATCACAGGCGTTCATTGGCAGGTTCCTCTCATAGTGCATGTCTTCTGCCATGTAGTATGCCTTCATATATGACATAGGAAGCATGATGCTGCGGGCCTGGAAACCCTGCCCGTTCTTGCTGCGGGAAATGCTGTAAACCACAGGTTTCCCCACCAGCTCCTCGTCTCTCAACGTCCTTAACTCACCCAGAAGCTGGGCACGGAAAAAGAACAGCCGTTGATGGCTGCGCACATCCACGATGATTCCACCGTTCTGGTTCATCTCATAGATACGCCCCAGCGGGGCCAGCATCTTCTTTTTTTGAATCTCCTCCGCCTGTTCAGCTGTCAACACGGGCTGATAGAAATCAATGGTCTGTCCTGTCGGCTTTCCCAAGGAATTATTCAGTTGCTCCAAGAAATGCTGAACGTCCTCATCGTCTGGGAACTGTTCTGCCAGCAGCTCACAAAACTCCTTGGCCAAAGCACACTTGCCGTCACGGGCCAGCGCGGCAATGCTGTCAAGGGCCTGATCCAAGGACTCCACGCCGAGAAGGTAGGCTGTCGGGACAGGATTGTTCTTGAAGCGCTTGGCAATCTGCAGCACTTCCCTGTCTTGCAGCTGTCCAGGTGCTGTCTGTGCCACGGCCTCCAAGTCCGGGGAGAGAAACGAATGGGGAAATATCACACACTTGTCCTCGGTAAGTCCGCTCTTTCCGTTATATTGTTTGATGCGTCCATTGCCGCGCACGGGGGTGGGAGTGGGTACTTTATCCTGCAAGGTCGGGAAACCGAAATAGACATAAACCACAGCATCCAAAAGCTCGGACGTCAATTCAAGTGTGTTGCCGTTCACATGCCATGCATCTGACTGGCCGCCCTCCACGTGGACGTCCTGCAAGGAGATGGTTTCCTCTGTGAAAGCAGTGACAGTTCCCCGCACCTTGGTGCCATCGTTCATCTGCAATTCCAAGAGAGCGCCAGATTTGAAAAAAGACGGAAAAATCTTGCTCATGGTTTCATAGGATGAAAAGAGTTACAAAAGCCTGTTCATTATTATCTTTCGCCTGCAAAAGTAAGTATTTGGTTTGGATGAACCAAACTTTTGGAGACATTTTCGACTTATAAGGTTGAAGGTGTAATTAAATAAACATTAAATGTTGATTGAAATGGGCATTGAGCGTGAAAAGTAATAATTGGGTACAAAAAGGAGGGAATATGTTGTTCCCTCCGGAATGTAATCATGAAAGACACAAAATGATGTCAGTTTCGTATCAGAGGAGTTTGATGCGGATGTTGCGGTACCAGACGTCGTCGCCGTGATCCTGGAGGCCGATGTAACCCTCGTGGTTCTCGCCGCCCATATTGTTGAGCAGACCGAAGGCGTAGGGGAAGTCGCCGCCCTCGCGGAACTTGCTGTCTTGCAGCATCTGGGTCCATTTGGGAGTCCAGAGGTGGTATTCGAGGACATTGCTGCCGTTCTGGCCGTGTACGACGGTGCCTTTATAGACCATGATCTTGGCCTGGTTCCATTCACCGGCAGGCTTGGAATTCTGGGGCTTTGCAGGAATCATGTCGTAGAGCGATGCAGCCTGACGGTTGCCATCGATACCCAACTGTGCATCGGGATGCTTGGCATTGTCCAGCACCTGGAACTCGCTGGAGGACTGCCAGATGGGGAGATATTCCTTGCCCTCTGCATCCTTCACTTCCTGAGCCAGATAGAAGATACCGCTGTTGCCACCCTCGGAGATCTTGTACTCCAACTGGAGCTCAAAGTTCTGGAACTTGTGGGCGAAGATGAGGTCTCCGCCGCCTTCCACCTGCGCTTCACCAGTTCCGGAACCTTTCAGGTGAATGGCGCCATCAGCAACTTCCCAGCTGGTGGGAGGCACTTCCATACCGTAGCCTCGCCAGCCGTTGAGCGTCTGCCCGTCGAAGAGCACGATGTAACCTTCCTCGTCCACGGGCAAGGAGGCAATGTCAATATTGGGTCCGTCGGCCACCATAGCCACGAGGCTCTCTGCTGCTGCGTCACTTTCGGCGGCGCAAGTTCCCTTGCAGCAGCCATCCATCAGCCATTTGGCACCAAAACCGACGATGGCGCCAAGGATAAAGAATAGAATTGACTTTTTCATAAGCACTTAATCTTTAATGATGTTTATGATTGTTATTAACGAAAATTTTGTATGTGGTTGAACTATCACCGATTACAGCATGAACTATATAGAAGCCCTCCTCCCACTGAGAAGTACTGACAGTATGAGCCTTTCCTATAATTGTTCCTTTAAACACCTGTTTGCCTGTGTAAGCATTTGTGATGTTCAGTAACCATTCATGAGGCAATAGCTCCCAAGCAATATGGTCAGTGTCTGTTTGACTGTTTAATAAATCAATAGTCTCTATAGGGTAGACAAGTGATAACGTCAGATCTTGTCCTGCTTGTGAAAGAGACAATTGTGGCGAGAAAAGAGGATCTATAATAGTAGGGGAATTAATGGGACTTATATAGAAATAGAATCTTTCACAAGTAGAAGGATTTACAACAGTTACTTCTGTAGAATTATTAGGGGGCAAAGAACTGATAATGTTACCTGATGAATTCAGCACAGGGAAAAAAGTGTATGAACATAGAATTTTGTCACCTATATGACTCCAAGAAAGAGGTGTTGCACCAGTATATGTGATTGTTGCTCCGATGAACTTTGAGGAAGTGATAGTGATTGTACTCCCTCTAGACACAGCCAACCATTGTCCAATCTGAAAGGGAGTTTGACCCACAGGTGGATTGTAGAAATTACCAACTTGAACTGCATCTTGCTTATAATACCCAGAAAAACCAGGAGCAGTGTTGATGTCTTTTTCTATAGTCCGAATTACATTGCCGTTCCTATAAACCGTTGCTATTAACGTATTTTGATAGTATTTTTTGTTAGAGACACTTAATAGACATGTATGCTCATTAAGAAAATCATCTAAAAGATCAACATCAGAACTATATTTCCACGCCCATTGAACAGAACAGCTATCAGGAAGATTAACAACAGTATAAGATGTTAAGCCACAAGGAACTGTTGGTCCTGAGATTTGTATGGCACAAGATTCTACAGCTGCACCAGCATCAACAAGGCCATAGCCAACTTCATTATTCCAACCAGAGTTGTTAAATGTATAACCGCTAAGTTTCTTGCAGGTACTGAATAGTGCCTCCTTTATTTGCGCTTCGGTTTGATAAGGATTGGCTGATAACATCAAAGCTATGATACCTGCCACTTGAGGACATGCAGCGGAGGTTCCGTCAAAACTATCAAAATAATTCCAATCACCAGATGTGGTATAACCAAGAGCCCCCATTCTGTCTGTAGTTACAATATCAGAATTTCCACCAATAGCCACCAAATCCAATCCCGTTCCATATTGACTATAAGAACAGCGCTGACCATTTTTGTCTATTCCACCAACAGATATAACGCCATTAACAGATGAAGGAAAACTTAGGCTATTAGCCCCCGAATTACCTGTTGAGACGACGACTGGAGTCCCTTTCCCGTTTCGTCCCAGAGTTCTCGCCTCTTGGATAGCATCTGCAATTTCTGAACAAGACACCCCCCCACCCCAAGAACAACTTAGCACATCTGCTCTCGGATATGCCCATCGAATAGCGGCTGCTATTTCAATAGAATTAGCAAATCCATAGTCTATATATTCAAAACCAAAGGTATCTTGTTCATAATGGGCTATATTCGGCACGATATTCACTGGGAGCATTTTAATACCAGGCGCAACACCTTTTATACCAATTGAATTATCTTCGGCACATATAATTCCTGCACATGCTACGCCATGAGATTTTGTGTTTAAAGAATTGGAGTTTTGAGGGACACCATATCCACTATTATTCCCAACAGTATATCCGCTAAGTACACAATTGGATAAATCTTCATGGTTATTATCCACTCCTTCATCAATAACAGCAACGGTTATATCATTACTGCCATTTGTAATATTCCATGCGTATTCAACATTGATATCTATTCCTGATGTTCCCCCTGTTTGTCCTGAATTCTTTAAATAATACTGTGTAGAATACTTGGGGTTATTTACATTCCAACTAGATAGACACACAGGTTCTGACCAAACTACGGATTTTTCAGAGTACAAATCTTTTGCTAGATTTAAGACTTCTTCTGATGACGTCAAATTGCAATGGAAATAGTATCTATTACATTCTTGTCTATCTAACAATAACACTTTACCATATTTATGAATAATTGTTCCTATTTCACCTCCTTCTATTAGACGAATTGTAATCTGAGGTAAAACTATTATCCAATTTATCTGATTGCTAGTGTATATTGATGATATATATATATCGTCATCTTTGGCCGGTTTACCATTTATAAGGAAACCTTCAGAAAAACAAGGCGAAATAGGAGTCAAATGTTTCTGTTTTGCTGATAACAAAATCTCTTCGGGAGAATTATGGTGACTTCTAAGGTCTGGTTTAACAAAATACATTGATGTTGTAACAGATTTTAATTCAATGAATTGTGATTGAAACTAGAATCCATATTGGGCTGAGACAGAAATATGGACAGACAAAAGAATGATCGAACAAAAGAGTGATTTATTGTTTATTCGCATGGTGATACTTTTGTTGCATAATAAGTATAGGACACATTTTCATCATTGTGCAGCTCATCCCAAGGAGTGCGCATGAATTCGTTTCGTTGGAAACTGTGAATATGAACATCCATAATATCATCATCCTCAAGTTTCATTCCCGCCAAATCTGACACACTGAACTGAATGGGTGCTGTAGGTAATTCGGCATCGTCAGGGAAGTGGGTTATAAATGCATATACTGTTAATGATTGAACAAACCATACCCGTATAGTATAGCATTCTTTAGAGGGCGTTATTGTATCTGGAAAGAGAGACAAAGGCCCATTCTCATCTTGCTTGCATCCACATATTATAGCTGAAAGAATAAGCACAAAGAGTAAGAAACTTCGAGATTTATCAGTCATATTTCTATAGGATAAAAGATGATTCGGAAGCTTGTGAATAGTGAGTTCATAACTTCCGAATCATAAATCTGATATTTACAGTTCCTTGACTTTAATGTTTCTAAACCAGACATTGTCGCCATGATCCTGCATGCCGATAAAGCCTTTACGCTCGGGACCGCCGCAGTTGTTGAGCAGGTCAAAGGCTGCGGGCCAAGCCTTCTCGCTGAACTTGCTGTCTTGCAGGAGTGCCGTCCACTCGGGAGTCCAAAGGTCGTAGGAGAGCACCTCCACATCATTCTGGAAGTGCTGGACGTGGCCGTCCTTCACGCGCACGCGTACCTTATTCCATTGTCCTGCTGGCTTGGCGTTCTGGGGCTTGGCAGGAATCATGTCATAGAGGGAACTGGACTGGCGGTTGTTGTCCTTGCCCAGTTTGGCATCGGGATGGCGTTCGTTGTCCAGAACCTGGCATTCGGGAGCGGAAATGTAGATGGGTTCCAGGCCCGTACGCTCTTTATTGGCCACTTCCTTGGCGAGGTAGAAGATACCGGAGTTGCCTCCCTCGGCAATCTTCCATTCCATCTCAAACTCGAAGTTTGGGCCGAACTGGTGAGCGAAGATGATGTCTCCGCCCTCGCCCTTGGCCTTGCTGTCGAGGTGGATGCATCCGTCCTCAACCTTCCATTTGTTGGGCATGTAGTTCTTGCCGTAGCCACGCCAACCCGCGAAGGTCTTGCCGTCGAAGATGGGGAAATAACCCTTCTTGTCAACGGGCAGTTCGTGGCGGTCCCAAAGTTCAGGCCCCTGGAAACCCTGTGAGCAAACTATCGTCACCGTGTTCTGAGCCGAAGCACACATGGCAACAATCACAAAACTTATCAATAACAATACTTTCTTCATAATCTTGTTCTTCTATTTTTTATTATATCACCACGAATTACACTAATTACACGAATTACCTTTCCGCGTGTCAACAATAATTTTATCAAATATCACTAATTACGAAACGCTTCGCAAATTACGGATAGTTTTGACTGCTATATCCCCTTTCGACTGACAAGAATTCGTGTAATTCATTTAGAATCATCGAATATGATGCCATGAAAGAATTCGTGTAATTCGTGAAATTCGTGGTATAATAGTCTTTACGGCAGTTCGGGCAGCACGTAGCCGTTCTCATAGACGGGTTTGATGAGGCGTGCAGCGTACTCTGCTGCATTGATCTCCACCTTGTCGGCAGAATTGAAGGACGGGTGTCCGTCGTGGATGGAGAACTCGATGGCGTTGGAGACGTGCAGTTTGGCATCGGGGGCGATGTTGGTGAAGCGCATCTTTTCGCCATCCCACTTCAGCCACTGGTCGAGTTCCTGCAGACGCACGGCAGCCACACCCATCACGATGTTCTCGTTCAGAGGACCGCTGACGCTGAAGTCAGAGGCAGCAGGCACACGGCTGTCTGCACTCTCCTTACAAGCACGGATCCAGTCTTGCTGGTGGTTGTCGTCCTTAACGATGCGGCAGAGTTCCGGAACCTTGGGTTCGCGACCGCTGACGAGGAACGGGTTGTAACCGTAGGTGCCCACAACCATGATGTCCTTTGTCCCGTAGAAGATGCAGACACCATTTCCGTCGAAGTGCTTGCCCTCGGGCATGTCAAACGGAATGTTGGGCCGCAGACCGCCGTCGTACCAAGTGAGTTCACAAGCTGGCAGTCCCAGTTTGGGCAGGTTGTCACGGGCGGGGAAGCGATAGGTCACCTTCTGTGCGCTGGGGCAGGAGTCGGGCATCAACATCGTGGAGCTGCCCAGGATGGCAGTGGGCGAGCCAAGTTTCAGACCTGTGAAAGCCACAGCAAGGATATGATTGGCCATATCTCCGAGAGCTCCAGAGCCGAAAGGCCACCATCCGCGGAAGTTCCACGGCGTATATTGCTCGTTGTAGGGACGCATCTTAGCCGGTCCGATGAAGGCTTCCCAGTTCATGGTGCTGGGCACAGGCTGTGCCTCCTTGGGCGTAGCCATTCCTTGCGGCCAGATCGGGCGGTTGGTGAAGGCTTCAATCTTTGTGACCTCACCTATCTCGCCGTTCCACAGCCAGTTGATGGCCTTGCGTGTGCCAGCGCTGGAAGCCCCCTGGTTACCCTGTTGCGTGGCCACTTTGTACTTGGCAGCCAGACGTGTGAGCAAGCGGCTCTCGTAGGCATAGAGTGTCATGGGTTTCTCCACATAGACATGCTTGCCGGCAGCAATGGCATCGGCAGCAATGATGGCATGCGTGTGGTCGGCGGTAGCCACCATCACGGCGTCGGCCGACTGCAGCATCTCGTCATACATCTTGCGGTAGTCCATGTACTTCTTGGCATCTGGGTACTTGTCCAAGACATGCTTTGCGTATTTCCAGTCGCAGTCACAGAGCCCGACGATATTCTCGGTCTTTGCCATCTCTGCGATGTCAGCGGCACCACGTCCGCCTACGCCCACGCCGAGGATATTCAGCTTGTCGCTCGGAGCTTTGCGCCCGGGCTTCTTGGCGCCAAGAACGGTGTTAGGAACGATAGTGGGGGCAACAATCATGCCCGCCAGCGCAGCAGAGCCGCGCTTGAGGAAGTCTCTTCTTGAAAGGTCTGCCATGTTTTGTTAAGGTTTATAGGGTTAATAATTCAGCTTCTGAAACGGTATTGTTTTAGCCATAAAAGAGGGGGCATCAATGGGATCTTTTGCTTTGCGCTTAACAGGGTGCAACTTTCGGCATAAAGCTGCATAACTTTCGGCAAAAAGTAGCGCAACATTCGGCGTTAGGGAGCGCTCTGTTCAACGATGGGAACGGACTCACTACGAGCGGCCGTTGTCTAAGATATAGTTATACGATATTCTTATTATTGCGTGGTAACAGCCCATAGCCGTCCTTGAGGTTGCGACGCCGCTCGCGGATGCGTTCCAGTTCGTCCAGTGTGCCGATGGCCGGCATCTCATGGCTGCGTGCATCGGCCAGCATCTTCCAAGCATACTCCGAAGCCATGGCGGAGTCCCTGAGACGAGGCATGTTTGCATCCCGTTGTCCGTTGAGTATGCTGTCGGCCATC
>JAEEGL012411550.1_pt1 | contig 15612 bp, 14 predicted proteins | sample 9134231 | NCBI WGS metagenome assembly JAEEGL01 (sample SAMN16246548, study PRJNA631951) | gut metagenome | biome: gut microbiome; feature: rumen; material: fiber-attached | host: Bos | place: Iran: Karaj | collected 2018-10
TAACGACTAACGAACCACCTACCAACTAACGACTAGCGACTAACGACTAACCAACTAACCACCACCGAACGCGCAATCTGCCGCCGCCACGCGAAGGCAAGACCGATGAATGGAATGACAAGGAAAGATGGATGAAGCACTATCCACCGAACGGTGAACCGACAACCACAAACCAACATTGTCAACCACTGATTACCAACCCAAAACCCAACCAACTACCAACCACCAAACTGAATAGGCCGCGCACGAACGCCACGCATACACAGGAAGTGACCGAACGTAGAGCGAACAACAGACGAACACAGACGCACCCGTACGACAAACGACCTACTTAAGGCCGCCGACTGTCAAGCGTCCGCGACATGCCCGTTGCAAGTCCGTTAGATACCCGTGTGAAGTCTGCAATCTGTCCGTAAAAACTGTCCGTCAGAAGTCTATCCGTTGTGAGCGAAGGGAAAATACGTGTGGCGCACAGCCCCTAAAATGTTTTTGTTTACCCTCTTGCATCAAGAACGGTATTATGCTACACTATGACCATCTTTTGGTCAACCAATTAAAGGATTGTGCATACAAAAGGCAATAATGGATGCCCAAGCCATGTACAGACATGTTTCTAGTTGAAACATGCCGCTTTCTTTTTCCCTAAAAATCCTATCAAAAACAGGAAAGTCAAATGATGACCGTTGTAAAAAGAAAAAATCAAACATCAATCATTGGGAGTGCGCGTTTCTCGAAATGGGTAAAAGAGTTTGATGTCAACACTCCTTCTTTATTGGCGGCAGTGTCTGCCCGAAATCAAGAATCCAAAGTGTGGATCGATAATTTGCAAAGGCAGATGACAATAGCAGAACGTGAATACCAAAATGTGCGCGTTAATGTCTAAAATTCAACAGAATGGTTTTCGCAAGTATCGAGGTTTTGATTCGTTGCTGAAAGATGTTTGTGATGGTGTGTATGAAGATGGGGAAGTTGACTTTGCGAACATAATCAGGCAGAAACGTCAGTCCGATACGATTGCTGCGTATCTTAAGCAGCTTGGAGTGTCGTTTTACTTTGTCGAGCGCGAGTATGTCGATAAGGACTTCATGGAAGATTACGCCTATTATTATGTTAGGTGTTTTACTCCCTATAAAAAGACCTGTCGCAGGGTGCATTTTTTCGGTGCTGGTTTTGATGTGGAATGTGCCAATCAAAAGTTGAATGGTCGTGTGGACAGCAAAGGTCAGAAGGGTATCTCAGAAAAACTTGAGCCGTACCTTGGCTTCATTGTTTTTCGACCGTTGCCAAATACTGTCTATGGGCGTGTTTGCCTGAAGGCTTTGAATCTGTCGAATTGTGGGAAAGAGCGGTATCTAGTTGTTCAGCCAATAAAGGCGCATTTGATGGGAGTTGCTCTTGAGGTCAAAGCGATGCCCTATCAGGAACAGGATACTGTTGTAGCCGCTTGTGCGACAAGTGCTCTGTGGTCAGCATTTCAAATAACGGGGCGAAAATTTATTCATTGCATTCCGTCGCCTAACCATATAACAAATCTTGCAACACAAGGAGGCTCTTGTACAACACGCGCTTTCCCAAGTGGAGGATTGTTCCCAGATGAGATGGGGCGTGCCGTTCACAAGATTGGATTGGCTCAGCAGATTATACGTTGCATATCTCCAGAAATCTTCAAGACGGAGATTTATGCATATCTTCGCTTGGGACTGCCGGTTGTTCTTATTGCTGACATTAAGGTTGATGGTTCAGACAAATCGGAAGGGCGACATGCAGTCACAATTTTAGGGTATCGCATGGCAAACATGATGAATGCCGCGTCGTGGGGAGGTTTGCCGTTGGTTGGCGGAGCCATTGATGGTTTGATCTGCCATGACGACCGCATTGGGCCATATGTAACGATTGAAGGCAAGGAAAATTTATGGCGCACAAAGATTGAAGGCGAGGCTTTCTCTATTGTACATGCAATTGTTCCAGTCTATCACAAGATACGAATAGGGCTTTTTGATGTCCTAAAGGAATTGCGGATGTTCAATGATCTTCTGTCTGCAGCTTTAGTACATGTCGGGGAGAGTGTGGGATATTCAAGCGGGAATGGATTCGTTTGGGATGCCTATCTTTCTACTGATAATGACATAAAGCAGCGGGCTCGAGAGTTTAATAAGGGAGATTTATCTGATGCCATGCTACGGAGGATTGTGGCTTATGCCATGCCTAAATATGTTTGGGTGTTATCGTGCTGGGAAGATGGAATACGGCGCATGACTTTCCTAATTGATGCGACAGGCATAGCGCAGGATATAAAAGTCTTTTCTGTAATTTGTGAAGACTACAGGGTTCGTAGTTTTCTTTGTAAGGTGGCTCAATTTCAAGAGCTTGAATCAAACCCGTTCATACGACGCATACGAGCCGAATTTGTTAGTTGAGACATTTGTCATCCCGTCTGGAGCCGCTCAGTCTCTTGACGGAAGAACTTTCATAGGGCGTTAGTCGGCTTGAAGTTTCTGAATCTGGCGATGGTGAAAATGTCTATAGGTGTGTTATTAATCAGTTCTTTTGCCTTGTCGAGTTCACGGGCTAGGCTTGTTCATAAACTGTCGTGGTCGCCGTATCACTTCCTATACCACACGTGACCCTAATGAGATCGCGAAATTACTGGAATGATGCTATGATCATTGCCCGAAAAACGCGAGCCAATTGGGTGTCACGAGTGACCGCAGATGACGTTGGCGGGGCTGATGATGGCTGTAGCGCTAGTTAAGTGTCGCTTGCTGTCAGTGCTGCTGGAAACAGATTGACACCTGTGTTATTTTCGTTCGTGATTGCGTTGTGCCAATTGGAGAACAATGTCACACCAAGCTGTGACATTGTGGCACGAGCTTGTAAGGAAAATAGGGAAATTCGCTATTTTATCGAGGTTGGCATGGTATTTGCATGAGTTTGATGGACAAACAAAACGGAGAAACGAAAATGGCCACTAAAAAACCAGCAAACGCAGGCAAACATTGGACGGGGGAGGACATATCCAAGCTTCGTCAACTCGCTAGAGAGAACACGCCCACACGTGTAATGGGGCTGAAACTCAACCGTACTGCCGAAGCGGTTAGAGGGAAGGCGAATGATATTGGGTTGTCGCTCAAACCAACGAACCAAAGCCCGTATAATCGCCGGAAATCATAAAACACTTAAATGCAATTGAGTGATTGCATAGGATTACACAAAATTACAGAAAGGAATAAAACATGGCAGAAATTTTGTTTGTACATGATGGATGCGATGGTTGGGCTATTTACGATAGTCAATATATTGATGCAAAAGATGCGAGAAACATTCATGTTGTAGAGGGTAATGTTACTAATGAAGCAGGGGAAATCCATTTTCGGCCTAACACAGGTTTGGCCACTGTCTGTGGGAAGAACTTGAAGAGGCAAGGAAGGGCATATACTTTTTGCTCAAAAGATCCATCAGAGATTCGTTCAAAGCTTGCTGAGTTTCAAAACCAAGGATATGAGGTTTGCGGCACCTGCGTTTCGCGTTTTTATGCAGACCCTGAATAATGACACATGCCAGTTGTTTGGTTCTTGGGATTCTGTTCTCTATAAAAATAGAGCACAGAATCTTAAATCAAGGAGAAAGGATGAAGGTAAGGAACGTGAAATCTCTGAATCTAGGTAGGTTGGAGGCGGATGAGCACCGCCGCCGGAGCGATGCAGGTGAAAAGCAATGGTCTGAACCACCACTTTTGCAGGCAAGGGAGAGTTCGTTATAGCATGGTTCCAGAAGTCACATTCGAGGTTCTGCTGGAGGACGAGGTTACTTCCTTCGCCAGTAAAGAGGCTGGTCTGGTAGGGAACGAGAGCCTTCTCAGCCTTGCGAACGACTACGAGGATGGCGAGTGGCGCTATCGACGATTCGGCGACTTCATCTGGGACAGCATAAAGGAAACGGCTCTGAGTCAAAGAGAGCGGAATGCTTGGATCAGTAGGCCGATGACTATGCTCCGCATGGCCGCGGAGAGGTTGCGCATTTGCGATGATAATGGTAAAGGGAGTGAGCTTGCCGAGATATTTCTCTACGGCGTCATGCGCCGTCACTATGATGCGCTACCGGCAGTTCCAAAGATATTCTATAAGCAGAACAGGAACGACAACGCCAAGGGTGCTGACAGCGTCCATGTTATCGTCTCGGAGGGGGGGGGCTTCGAGCTCTGGCTAGGGGAAGCGAAGTTCTACAAATCGATAAGTGACTCTGACTTCGACACGTTCATATCATCTGTCGAAAACACCTTGGATAAGATTGCAATTAGGAAGGAGAACTCAATCATATTGGGTGTCCGGGATCTTGAGGAATGTCTTAAATCACGGTATTCGGAAGATCGTGCCGAAAACATCTATCGGGATATCAGACGCGCGCTCGTTCCTGAGACATCGGTTGACGGCATAAGACGAATCCTTCACATTCCGATACTGTTGATCGACGAGTGTGATATCACCAAGCGAAGTACTGTGTTTGACGAAGAGTACAGGAATGCTGTGAAAGAGCATCACAAGAAGCGAGCGGTTGATTATTTCAAGCGGCAGGTCGAACGCCTGAAAGATAAGGTGCACATGTATTCGGAGGTCAGGTTCCATCTAATCCTGTTCCCGATACCCAACAAGAAAAGGATTGTGGATGAGTTTCTGTCGATGGCCAGTTCTCTGAGAGGAGAGATATCTTGACCGAGGAACAGTTCGACAAGGCACGGGCGGTCGCTGGCTTCCTCGCCGAAGGCAAGGAGAAGGATGCGAGGGACGGTCTCATATTACTTCTAGACGAGATGGATCGCTGTGGGGAGCGCCCCAACGCGCTTGTGAACCACCTGGTGCGCGAGGTTGGATTGTATCCACACATTGATGACTCGTCGGCGTCTTTCTCCGATCTCTTGGTCAAGGACCTGTTCACTGTGGATATCGGAGGTGGTAGGCGCGCTGCGCTCCATAGAGACCAGTCGATTTTGCTCAAGCGTCTTGTCGAAGGTCAAAGCCTCGTTGTTAGTGCACCGACAAGCTTCGGAAAGAGCTTTGTCATCGATGCTCTCATCAGCATAAGGCGGCCTGACAACGTCATGATTGTTGTCCCCACCATAGCTTTGGCAGATGAGGCTAGGCGCAGGCTCAACGGGAAGTTCGCCAGGGACTACAGCATAATAACGACAGCCGACATGCCGCTGGGCAGGAAGAATATATTTGTGTTCCCAGCAGAAAGGGCCTCTGGCTATTTCAACAAGTTAGAGTCGCTTGACCTTCTGGTTGTTGACGAGTTCTACAAGGCGAGCCCTATGTACGAGAAAGCCAGGTATGCTGCATTGGTGAAACTTATTGCTCGAATGAAGAGGTGTTCGCGACAATGCTATTTCCTTGCGCCGAATATGGATGAGGTTCGGGACAATCCCTTTACAAGAGGGATGGCGAGTGTCCGGTTCGATTTGAATACGGTTTTTCTTCACTACTATGATGAATACAAGAGTATCGGGAAGGGCGGTGACAAGGCAGCGCGGCTCAAGACTATCCTCTCCAGATTGAAAGGCCGCAAGACGCTCGTGTACGTAAAGTCGCCCACAGAACTGAGCCGTGTCGCTTCGTTGATGGTGGACGGACGTGAAACCGTTCCTGAAGACTCTCGGATGTCGGAGTTCGCGCAATGGTTCGAGGACAATTATAAGGTAGGCAGCGGTATTTCGTGCTCGGCGCGGCACGGGATACTTCACCATTACGGTGGGCTGCACAGGTCTATCGCCCAGATTGTCGTAAAGTTGTTCGAGGATGCCTCTGACGCTGACGTACTTGTGGCCACAAGCTCGCTCATTGAGGGTGTTAACACGTCTGCGGAGAATGTTATACTGTGGAATAACAAATCGGGTGTACCCAAGTTCAACTCGTTCACCTACAGGAACATAGCGGGTCGTGCGGGACGGATGTTTCGGCACTTCGTGGGCAACGTCTACAACCTTGAACAGCCGCCGAGCGTATATGAGCAGACGTATCTGGACATAAGAATCCCTGACAGCGACCTGCCGCTCTTCAACAATTCCGAAAGCGAGCCGTTCCTGACGGAAGAACAGATAAAGGCCATCAAAACAAAGGAGAACAGCATAGTAGAGAAGTACGGCGGTGCATTCTACAGGAAAGTCTTCGTCGAGTATTCCCCTTTGTATATCAGCCCCGACAAGATAGATGCCGCAGTCTCTGCGGTCAAGCGTGTCCACAACATGCTCGCCGGGTTCCTTCAAGCAGATCCGCGAGGTTGGAATCCTCCATTGGAGATTTTGCTGAGCCGTCTTTATCAGACCGGGCCAGAATACCGGAAGAGGATGGTTTCAGTTATCGTTCCAATGTCGGATTCGTGGAATCTCACAACCAGAAGCTTGCTGGAAAGCCTTGAGAGGAATCTGGGCATTGGCGTGGATGAATATTTCAAGCTGGAAAAGGATCTTACGTATTCGGTCGCCTCGTTGCTGCAGGACTGTAACGCGATAAACATGGCGCTCCATGCCAATGACGTAGACTTGACGCCGTTCATAAATCGACTCAAGGTTGCGTTCCTGCCGCCGAGGGTCTACGACCTTGAGGAGTATGGCCTTCCGCGCATGATCTCCCGTAAGATTCATAGGTCTGGGCTGCTTGACATGGAGAGGGTGGTTTCTCTTGACGTCATGCTCGATGAACTGAGGAATATAGGCAGGGATGCCGTCATCCGCAAGGTGTCGGGCCTTTCCGGATTCGACGAGTACATACTTGACCATTTTTTTGACGGCATAAGGAAGTGAGGCCACATCTTCGGTTAAGCGTACACAGGGAGCTGTATTGAGTAAGGGATCTGGGTAATGTCGACAAGGCGCGATAGCTTTCTATTCATGCCATCAGTCAGGAGTCCGTCGCGTGTCCGAGGAATCTGATAGATACAAGGAAACTCTGCCTTGTATCCGGCAAAAGTCCGTAGGGTGAAATGAAGGTGGAGGGAGGTAATGCCCATGGTTCATAGAAAACCATGAACATTGGTTGGGATGGCAAAATCGGGTTTGGGAGGTGTGGCGATGGCTTGTCAGAAAGTGGCAGTCGGTGGTGTGAAAGTCTCGGAGCAAATAGCCGATCCTGTTTCGCCGGATGGTTTCGGGCGGGGACGAAAGATTGGGGTGATGGGCTGGCGTGAACGGGCGGCGGAAATGAAGTTTCTTGGGGCGGCACTCCCCAAAAACACCACTGGCAATCCCAGATTATACAATGGATATCTTTAACGGCATTCAAAGCTGTCGCTGCGGGTGTGGAGTGGAAAGAGGGGATTGTGTAGGCGGCGGGTCATGGATTTGATCGGCGGCGGATCGAGATGCCGGAACAGTGCGGGCGGCGGCAATTTGGAAGGGGCCATATGTGAGCGCAGAACGATGAACTGTGTCAATGGACGGCATCGATAATCTTTGACCCTTGGCCACCTCAGGCAGAAAGTTGGGTACTCAGGTCGGTTGTCTGCCGTGCCGCTATGCTATAATGGTGCGCGTCGGGGACATATAGCATGCTGAGTACCGTCAAGTCCATACATTGCCAGATAGTCGATGCGTTGCGCAACGGCATACGTGACGGCACATACAAAAGCCGTCTGCCTAGCGAGATGCAGATCGCGCGCCGGTTTGGTTGCACACGTAAGACCGCTGTCAGGGCAATGGAGCAGCTTGCATGGGAAGGGCTGGCGGTACGGAGGAAAGGGAAAGGCACTTTCGTCTCGCACGATGTCCGCAACAGTCGCCGCACTATCGGGCTGATAGTCATGTCCTATTCGGAGATGTTTCCCTCCATCTGCCGCGAGATATCGAACCAGTGTCAGACCGGTGGCCACTCGCTGATGCTCGGGCAGATTGTCGCCGGCGACCCGAAGGAACGCGCGGCACAGGCGAAGAGGCTTGCCGGGAAATTTGCCGACCAGGGGGTTATGGGGGTAGTTTTCCAGCCTGTCGGTTTTTTGTCCGACGCCGACAGGCTCAGCGCGGACATTGTAGCGATATTCTCGAAAAAAGGCATACCTGTCGTACTGATCGACGGCGACATAGTGCCGATTCCGGAACGAAGCCAATGCGACACCGTGGAGATAGACAATTTCGAGGCAGGTTACCGGCTTGCACGTCACATTCTGGAACGGAGTCCCAAGGGACGTATCGTATTCTGTACGCGTCCGTTCGGTCCGCACAGCAGCGATCTGCGTTGGCAGGGCATAAGGAGTGCCGTCGCAGACATGGGTGGAACGGCGGACCGCCTCCTTTGCGAACCGGACGACTCCGTTGCCATAGGGCGAAAATTGCGGTCGCACAGGACGGCTGCAATCATCTGCGGCTACGATGCACTGGCGGTGAAGGTTGCAAACGTCCTGAAACGTCTCGGCAGGCGCATCCCCGAAGATATCTTGCTTGCAGGCTTTGACGACGTGGGGTTTGCAACGGCGATGACTCCTTCTCTCACCACCATCCACCAGCCGTGCGAAGAACTTTCAAAGGCGGCGTTCGACATGCTCATGCGCCGAATCGCCGCGCCAAATGCCGTTCCTCATCGGTTGCTCCTCGCTGCACCGCTCGTCGTGCGCGAATCGACGGGTGGATGCGATTGCCATGAAACCAAGAAAGGAGGAAAGAAATGATCACAGCCGTTATTGCCGCATGTGCATTGGCGGTTGAGACGCCGGTCAAGGTACATGGAGATGGCGTTTGTGCCGCCGTGGTACAGAATACGCCGGGCTATAATTCGTGGCCGATGGTGCAGGCGTTGGGCGACAAGATAGTGTGCGCGTACAGCAGAGGCTCGGGGCATACTATTCATGAAGGGAAACGAGGCGTGTATGCGCGTACTTCCATGGACGGCGGAAAGACGTGGGGAGACGAGGTCTGCATCGCCAACGATCCTGCAGTCGGCGAGGTGACGATAGGCAAGGGGCTTGACGATGCCGGAGAGATGCTGTTATGGGTGCGTCGGTGGGGCGCGAAGAAAGGGCACGATCTTTATCGCACCACGGACGGCAAGACATTCGAGAAAATTGCTTCGCCGAAGTTCTCGCCGATGCCTATGCAGGTTACGGACGTATTCCACGTGCCGGGCGTCGGTTTGATGTCGCTGTGGTTCGCCGGCATATACAGCAACATGAAAGACGGCCACTCGTGGGGCACTCTGACGAGCGTTGACAACGGGCGCACATGGACGCAGAGGACGGTTGAGGACAACATATCCAAGGCGGACTGGCCGACAGAGCAGAGCGCCGTATATCTTGGAGGCGGACGAATTCTCGCAATCGCGCGCACAGAGGTACGAGACGCCCAGTTCCAGCTGACATCCACAGACAACGGTAAGACATGGCGGCGCGAGAGGACGAACATAAAGGACGTTCACATTTCCACTCCAAGTCTTGTCTTTGATGCCAAGGCCGGTGTCGTTTACAACTACTACTACCAGCGCGGTGCGAAGAAGCTGAAACGTCGTACCGTGAAGGCAGGCTATATTCTCAACCGTCCGGCAGAATGGCCTGAACCGGAGGTGCTGGCGGAGGGTAACGAGGTGCGGCCGTGGGACGCAGGGAATGTCAACGCTGCCGTTTGCGGCAACCGCCACGTTTTGGCAACCTACAGCGGCTCGTCGACCAATGCTGCGGTGTTTGTCGTTTCCGTGCCGCTGGATTCCGTCGGAGGCAAGATGGAAACAACCGGCGGACCGGTAGGGCTGATGTCGAAGTGGAGTGCGATTGGAGATGACGCGAGTGCAAATTCGTGTGTTGTCTGCGGGCCGGGGCAACCTCCTGTCAAATATGGGGATTTGACGCGCAAGGGTAGTGTGGAGCTGCCTGTTGACGGCCCCAATGCCTCGGTCCGATGGGATTTCATGCTTCCGTGCGACCTTTCAAATGCGAAAGGAGTTGAATTCGATATCCGGTGCGATGACGTGTCCGGTCTTAACGGTGCGATGTTCTATTTCAAGAGCGGCAATGGCTGGTATACACGCGGCATTATTCTTGACGAGGAAGGCAAGTGGTGTCATGTGAGAATGCTGCGGACGGAATGTGGCACTGAAGGCGAGCCGAGCGGCTGGGATGCAGTCAAGAGTATGCGTATCCACTTCTTCAGGAATGACGACCTCAAGTCGACGACTGCTGCCGTTGCGGACTTCTCGATCATTCCCGCTACGGAATCGGCTGCCAATGTGGAAATGGACCGGATGCGTACTGACGCAGAGGTGCGTGAGTTTGTCAAGTCCGTACCCGGAAAGAATGGCGAGAGACGCCTCGTATGGTGCCACAATGCACGAGGCCTCCCCGGACGCGACTGGGATGACGCTGTCCGCTTCTTGAAGGAGCATGGCTTCACCGATCTCATTGCCAATCTAACCTGGGCTGACCGTGCCTACTACGTATCGAACATTTTGCCAGTCCATCCCTCCGTCACAACGGCAGGCGATGCGCTTGAACAATGCCTTGTTGCGTGTCGCAAATGGGGCGTAAAATGCCATGCGTGGCGTGTGTGCTACAAGATCGGCAGGTACATCAACAAGGAACGCGCTGCACGTTTTGCCGCCGAGGGACGACTCGTGAAGATGTTCAATGAAAAGGCCGAGAACCCTTGGGGCTATACGTTCTGTCCGAGCCACCCAGATAATGTACGGCTTGAGGTGTCTGCCATGGAGGAGCTTGCGGCAAAGGGTGTCGATGGCATACATTTCGACTACATCCGCTACGCAGACCGGAATTTCTGCTTCTGCGACGGGTGCCGGGGGCGCTTTGAGCGGGATTGCGGCGTCTCGGTCGCCAACTGGCCCAACGACGTGCGGGTGGACAAGGGACTTGCGCAGAAGTGGGCGGACTGGCGTTGCTCGAATATTACGCGTGTTGTACGGGAGGTCTCTGAACGCGTTCACAAGAGATACCCCTCAGTGGAGATTTCAGCAGCTGTACGTTCGAGCATCTCAAGTGCATATACCGGTGATGGGCAAGACTGGGTGGGATGGGCGAAGAACGGCTGGGTCGATTTCCTGTGTCCGATGGACTATACGCCATCCACAGCGTTCTTCCGTTCGGCCTACCGGAATCAGCTGAAGGCGCTCGCCGGCACACGTGCGAAGTTTTATCCGGGCATCGGCCTCAGCTGCTGGACGGACGACGGTACGGATGCAATGAAGATGGCCAAGCACATTCAGGTGCTGCGTAAGGACGGGCTTGAGGGATTCACGGTCTTCAACTTCGATTCCCGGGCAGAGCGGGCTTTCCCGATTCTTTCTACAGGCCCGACGCGGACGGAATGAAAATTCAATATCATAATCGTCAATAGGAGACAACAATGAACACAAGTAAAACGGACAAGATTGTTTCTGCTCTGGTTACTGCAGCTGGACTCTCGCTTTCGGCGGCCACCTACACGTGGATTCCTGGCTCTACGGACTGGCAGAGCAAGTCGAGCTACAGGGACGAGGGAGGTGTCACCCCGGTCGCCAAGCTTCCCGGCAGCGAAGATACCGTCGCCTTCGATGGGTCGCAGACAGTTACCATCGGTGACGATGACATTGCGTTCGTCTCGTCACTCAAGCGGCTTTCTCCTCTGTCGAATTCAGTCACGCTGGAATTCAACCTGAACGCGGACGCATGTCTAAACGCCGAGGTCGTGAACGCAGAAGACACAGGCTATTTCGGCAAATTTGTGAAGAAGGGCAGCGGCGTCCTCCAGCTTGGTGATGCAGTCTTGGCTAACAGTACGGTTTCCAACTACAAGTTGAAAGAGGTTGTCGTCGACGGGGGCACGTTGATAAGCCCCACAAACATTCCCATTTACAATCATTTCGTCGGCGGAACGCTGACGGTGAATGAAAACGGAACATTCATCATTCCGTCTCCCGGCAATTTCCGTTTTGCCAAGGTGCTTGGCACAGGAACAATCTCCAATCTCGTCGAACGTACAGGCACAACGCAGTTTCAGCCTACGGAATCGGATTCTGTATTTGGAGGCAAACTTGCCGGAACGTTCAAGTATATTTCTTCTGCGGAGATTAAACTCACTGGGACAGAAAGTACGATTAACAACGGGTTCACAATCTACGGATTGAACGCGCAACGGACAAGGGGTACGGTTGGTGTGATGAACCTTGGCACGTCCGGAATGCCGTCCTCCATCGGCAAGAATTCTACAATCAATCTAGGAAGCGGCGACGGGGCGGCCTGCCTAATATATCTTGGCCAGGGCGAGTGGACGAATAGAAGATTCGCGCTCGGCGCAACCAAGGGCGAGCCGGTCACGATTGATGCAGGTGCGCATGGAGGGTTGTATTTCGCGGGCGAAGGAATATTCATGAACTGGACCGGCATGATACCGCTGGTTCTAGATGGGTCAAATACCGTCAACGCCTGTGTCATTTCCAACTCTATTGCGTGCAAGACCTCGAACGGGACAAACTACACCGTGCAGATCACGAAGAAGGGAACGGGAAAGTGGCGTTTTACAAATCCGGCGAACTCGATGGCCGGGGCGATTGTCGTGGAAAATGGCACATTGCAGTTCGACTCGCTTGCCGAACGAGGGACGGCCTGTGCGCTTGGCACGGCCACTGAACTCTACGAACCCGTTTATGGAGTGAGAGGAAAGACGGTCGACTACGCCTATCTTATCGGTTCGGAAGGGGCAAGGGGCGTTATGGAATACCTTGGCGCGGCAACGGTTGTTTGCACGAACCGTCCTGTGCGTTTGACGGGGGCTGGAGGAGGATTCGCCGCCAACGGCGGTTCGATGAAGATTGGCAATTTCGCATCTGCCGACGCGACCGGTTCGACGCTTGTCCTGTCCGGCTCAAACAACGTGACGAATTTTGCATTGGACGTGACCGACGGCGCCGGCCCTCTTTCGGTGGTAAAGGAGGGGACTGGCACATGGGTACTGGATAGACGGCAGGACTTCTCGGGGTCGTTAAGTGTGAATGGAGGTACGCTCATCGCCCGCAACAGTCATGGCCAGAAGTATTCGTGGTACCGCATCTGGTTCAAGGAGAAGGGATGTACATCGCCGAAGTATTCAGGTCTTGAGGACAGCGAGTGGATTCAGGTGTCGGAATTTGGCTTGAAGAATGCATCTGGCGTTCAGCAGAATATTTGCACAGTGCAGAAGAGCGACTGGACCACTCTTGAACCCGGCGAGTGCGCCCCAGGGGATACCAGTGGTTTTAAGGAGAAGACTCAAGATCTTAAGTTGAAAAACATGTTTGACGGAACCTCGGGCGCCTATGCGCAGTGCGGAAGTACGAGCAAGACGTATCAGATAGGGGATCCGTCGACATGGTTCCCTGTCGTGCTTCGGCTGCCGGAAGGAGCGGACGACGTTGTCAAGTTTGACATAATGTATCAACAGAAGGGAACGGGCGGTAATATCTATGCGGGGCGCAATCCGACGGCCATCTCCATAGAGGCGAGCGTGGACGGCATGTTCTGGGAGGAAGTAGGCGGATTGAACGACATCCAGATTACCTCGTTAGGAGCAAACGTCTGGATTTCACAGACGTCGACATATATCGGCACGCCGGAGCTTTTCGCATTGTCGAGTGCCACGCAGATGTACGATGGGGAGGTTTTGGCCAATGTCGGGACGATTTCCGTCGCTTCGGGGGCTACGCTTCGCTGTGAAGGCGTTGAGGCGCCGGTTTCAAGACTGAATCTCGTTTCCGCAGGCAACGGTACGTTTGAGAACGTCTCTTTCGCGTCTTTGGGAACGTTAACCATCGATGGGATCAAAAAAGGCGATGTTACGCCGCTCGCGGTAACATTCCAGAATTGCCTAAATCTGGGAAATCTTGCCAACTGGACGCTTTGCATTGGAGAGGGTAAAGTATCTCGCCGTCGTATTCAAGTAGGGATCGGCGGCTCTATAGCCATCCTTCCTTATGGTTTCATGGTTAATTTCCGGTAGGATAATCAGAGGGGATTCGGCTGAAAGCGAGTGGAACGATCGGTCAGACCTTTTGTCCCACTGGATCCGCAGAATACGCTTTTGTCTGTACCATCGGACGTGACGGCGTCGATGACAGAATTTACGCACGATCCTGTGCCGATGTTGCACCATCGTGAAAGGCTTGCGCGTGAAATCGTCAGGTTGCGCAGACCGGCATCCGTCCGATAATGTGCGTCGTGGACAATAACTGGCAAGAGTGGTGCAGTAGCCATCATGACCGGCGGCAACGTGCGGCTTCACGAACCTCTAATAGATCGGCAGATTGGCCTTTGACTGCATGTTCTGCCTGCATGACGGAGGTTGGATATGTCAGGGTAACGGATGAGGCGAGGATGGAGCGGAAAAATGTCGCGCAGGGCGGAATTTTTGGGGGCAGGAGCGGCCTTTTTGAGTCGCACTGTGCGATGCGCGGAAATGACAGGTATGATATTGTGATGTTGCAAGGTGCAACATGAAGATGTCGCAGGGTGCGAAGTTGTCGTGTCGCACCTTGCGATGTTCGGCAGTGGCAGGGTGCGATGTTGAGGTGTCGCACCCTGCGATCTTTTTTTGACTGTTTTACGTAAATCTGGCGGCGAGGGCGAAGTCGATGCCAATGTCTTTCGGTGTCTCCGGAATTTCCCGGGGATCGTTACCGAAAGGCATACTGCATGGATACTAAAGCAATCGTCTTCGCCCGCAGCAGGGCGAGGCTCTACGTTCGCACAAGGCACCCGCATGGACTCGACGTCGGAGATGTCGAGAACCGCATCCTGGAGTCCTTATATGAATATGGTCGTGGGAAATTCCCCGATGGCATCGTCCCGGGTACCGATCCCGTGGTCAAGAAAGCGCTCGCCGAGGCGCTGAACGCCGTTCAGGACGAGGGACGGCGCAACCTGCGAGCGCTATGTCCGTGGCAGGTGCGCAACGCCGAGCCGCATCTCGAAGCGCAGGCATACCGCAACCTTGCCCGCGACATGCACGACATGCGCAGCCGTCACAGCATCCGCGAGAACGACCGGCGGCTTGTCCGGCTTGTTCTCGCGATGCTCTCGACTGAGGATAGGCGCATCGCGCTGGACTTCATGGAGCTTCTGAGCTGGCAGAAAGTCGCTGCCCGTCGTGGTATGAGCGAAGGTACGTTCCGGCGGCACGTCCTCGTCGGCTTCGTCTCGCGGTTCAAGGAGGTGTGGCGAAAAGTTTCCTGAGAAAAGCTGGCGGCGATGGCCTCCCCGACGCCAATGCATGATGGCGAGGGACGACGCGGTCGCGTGGCCGTGTGTTTCCTCGCCGTCAATGCAAAAAGGAAACAACATGAAAAGCAAGACGAAAGACAAGATCGTCGCCTTCGTCAAGGAGGCGATACGGGCCGCAGTCGCGGCCATAATGGGCGTCGCGGGCGCGACGCTTGCGGGATGCACTGCCGTCACGACCCCGGCGGAATCCTCGCACACCATCGGGGTCGTTGGGTTCGGGGTGCCGTTCGGCATCCAGGTGAACAAGTGAAAGGAGTAAAGCAATGGACAACATCATATTCTCGTTGAGCAAGGTACCCGATGCGATCACGGATCGCACGGTATATACGGCGCATGTCCAGACCAACGGTACGCTTGGGCGCGACGAGCTCGCGGAGCGGCTGGCCGAGCGCACCA
>JAEEGL015556675.1_pt1 | contig 15612 bp, 14 predicted proteins | sample 9134231 | NCBI WGS metagenome assembly JAEEGL01 (sample SAMN16246548, study PRJNA631951) | gut metagenome | biome: gut microbiome; feature: rumen; material: fiber-attached | host: Bos | place: Iran: Karaj | collected 2018-10
AGCCTATCGACGAACACGCCCCTGCCGCCGCCCCGTTGCACGCCGCACCCGTCACGGTGGCCGCCGGTGTAGACGGCGCCGCCGCGACAGGCGCGACGGAGAAGGTGGCCCCTGCGGCGTCCGCTTCCGCGGCTTCGGCAGCCGCTGCGGCGGAGCTGGCCGAGACGGCCGAGATCGTCGCCTCGAGAATCCTCGTCTCGCCGGACATCGCGACGGGAGCGGGCAAGATCGTGATCGCCCTCAAGCCGGAGATTCTGGGCGGATCGACAATCACGATCGATGTGAACGGCCAGGATCTTTCCGTCTCGCTTGCGCCGACGACGGTTGACGCGGCCCGCCTGGTGGAGGCGAACCTCGCCCAGTTGCAGGCAAGTCTTGCCGAGAGGGTTTCGCTCTACAAGGTGGCTGTTTCGATAAGGAAGGAAAATGTCGATGAAACCGTATGAAATCCTTTCCGCGCTGCCGGGCTGGGCCACGGCGACCGCCGACGCGATCGTCGCGTCTCCGGCGCTTTCCGTTCCGTGCCGCATCGGCGAGACGCCCTGCGCCATCAAGACGGACGCCGAGATGCCGGCGGACACGCTCGACCTGGAGGTCAAGTTCGGCGACGAGACGCATGTGCTGGGGCTGGCGGACTCCGCCGCGTTCACCGAGCTCCACGCCGTGTGGCCGATGCGCGCCGAGGTTCCCGCGCCCATCCTGCTCGCCCTTGCCGAGCGCGAGTGCGGGGCGGTCTTCCAGGTGCTTGAAAACGCCGTGAGGCGCCAGCTGGCGGTCGTCGGAATCGCATCGTCCGCCGAAGGGCCGTTTCTCGCCATGCGGATCGTCACCTCGTCCGGCAAGGACATGGCCGCCTTCCGGCTCACCCGGTCGGCATCGGTCTGCGGGGCCCTCGGACAGCTTCGCAACATCGACGCGACGCACCCCGACGTGAGGGAGCGCCCCTATGCCGCCGAGGCCGAGTATGCGACGTTCGCCCTTTCGGCGGAGGAAGTCTCCGCGCTGGCGCCGGGCGATTCGCTTCTCCTCCCGGAACTGGACGCGGGGGGCGGCGCGTGGCCCGTCCGCGCGATTGTCGGCGGAAAGCTCAAGGCGGCCGCCGCGACGGGGGTGACGCCCTGGACCGACGACGGCCTCTTCCGCGTCCTGGGCGAGGAGCCCGTTGAGGTCGGCTTCGGCGAACTCGCCGACATCGCCGCCGACCCGTCCGCCTGGGAATCCGCTCCGGCGCTTTCGGCCCTTTCGGCGCCGAAGGACGTGCTTCGGCTCAAGCTGGTGCGCGGCGACCGCGTGCTGGCGCGGGGACGCCTTGAAACGCTCACCGGCCATTGCGCGATGGCCGTCGAGACCGTCGAGTAGCGGACGGGGAAAGGACGACAGCCACGATGTTCCAGACAGACCCCTTCTCATTGATTGTCCTCTTCATAGCCCTGTCGCTGCTGCCCTTCGTGGCGATGATCGCGACGAGCTACCTCAAGATCGTCGTCGTCATGTCGCTGATCCGCAACGCGCTCGGCATCCAGTCGATCCCGCCCAACATGGTGATCAACGCCCTCGCGATGATCCTCACCTTCTACATCATGGCGCCCATGTGCCAGGAGTCGTGGGACATCGCGCGGCGCGAACTGGCCGAGAAGCCGGCGGCGCTCTCCGACACCGAGGCGCTGGCGGAGGCGGCCGAGCCGTTCCGCGCGTTCCTCTCGCGCGAGACGACGCCGCGCGAGCGCGCCTTCTTCATCCACACCGCCGAGAGGCTGTGGGGCAAGGACGACGAGCCGGCGGTCGTCGACCCCGAGAGCTTCTACATCCTCCTTCCCGCCTTCTGCGTCTCCGAGCTGACGAAGGCCTTCCAGATCGGCTTCCTCGTCTATCTGCCCTTCATCGCCATCGACATCATCGTCTCCAACATCCTGCTCGCAATGGGCATGATGATGGTCTCGCCAGTCACGATCTCGCTGCCGTTCAAGCTGCTTCTCTTCGTGATGGTCAACGGCTGGACGCTTCTCATCCAGGGACTCATAAGGGGGTATGTCTCGTGAACCAGGCCCAGTTGCTCAACTATGCGCGGACATGCCTCATCCTTGTCCTCCGCCTCTCCCTGATCCCGATCATCGTCGCCACGGTGATCGGCCTGATCGTGTCGCTCCTCCAGGCGCTGACGCAGATACAGGAGCAGACGCTCGGCTTCGCCGTCAAGCTCATCGCCATTTCGCTGACGCTTCTGGCATGCGCCTCGTGGATGGGTTCGGAGCTGATGCTCTACACCCAGGACATCTTCACCCACTTCGCGCTACTCGGAAAGTAGCGGGCCCCGCGAACCCATGAAAACCGCCGTCATTATCGGAGCCGGACCGGCAGGGCTTTCCGCGGCATACGAACTGCGGCGGAAGTCGAACGACTGGCGCGTCGTCATCGTCGAGGGGGACGGCGTCATCGGCGGCATCTCGCGCACGGCGGTCTGCGGCCGCTGCCGAATCGACATCGGCGGCCACCGCTTCTTCTCGAAGTCCGGCGAGGTCAACGCGCTCTGGCAGGAGCTGATGCCGATCCAGGGCCATCCGGCAAAGGACGACCTGATGCTGGACCGCCCCTGCCACGTTGAGCCGGGCGGCCCCGATCCCGAAGTCGAGGACAAGGTGCTGCTGCGCCGCCACAGGGTGAGCCGGATCTACTATCTGCGGAAGTTCTTCGACTACCCGGTTTCCCTCAAGCCCGCGACGGTCCTCGCCCTTGGCTTCTGGCGGACGCTGAAGATCGGCTGCAGCTATCTCCGCAGCGCCCTCTTCAAGCGGGAGGAGAAATCGCTTGAGGACTTCTACGTCAACCGGTTCGGCCGGGTGCTCTACTCCATGTTCTTCGAGGGCTACACGGAGAAGCTGTGGGGCATCCATCCGTCGAAGATCGATCCGTCGTGGGGCGCGCAGCGCGTGAAGGGGCTGTCGCTCTGGAAGGCGCTGCTGAACGTCTTCATCCCCAAGGGCGGGAAGAGGGAAACCTCGCTCATCGACGAGTTCGTCTATCCGAAGTTCGGCCCCGGGCAGCTCTGGGAGACGCTCGCGGACAGGCTTCGAGCCGACGGCGTGGAGATCATGATGGAAGCGCGCGTCGTCGGCCTCGGCGCCGAGGGGGGCCGGATCGCGTCCGTGACGCTTGCGGACGGCCGCCGCCTCGAATGCGACGCGGTCTTCTCGTCGATGCCCGTCAAGGATCTCGTCGCGGCGATTGGCACGGCTCCGGCCCCGGTGGCGGCCATTGCGGCTGGGCTGCCCTACCGCGACTTCGTCACGGCGGGGCTGCTCGTGGACCGACTCGCCATCCGAAACCGGACCAAGCTGAAGACCGTGGGCGGCATCGTCCCCGACACCTGGATCTACGTTCAGGAGCGCGACGTCCGCCTCGGCCGCGTCCAGATCTTCAACAACTGGTCCCCCTACATGGTTGACGACGTGACGAAGCACGTGTGGGTCGGCCTGGAGTATTTCTGCACGGAGGGTGACGACCTCTGGACGATGGACGACGCGGCCTTCATCGACATGGCGGCCGGCGAGCTGCGCAAGATCGGCATCCTCGGCGCGGACGAACCCGTCCGCCAGTCGGTTTGCATCCGTCTGAAGAAGGCCTATCCCGCCTACTTCGGCAGCTACGCCGAGTTCGGCAAGGTCCGCGAATGGCTGGACTCCTTCCCGAACCTCTACTGCATCGGGCGCAACGGCCAGCACCGCTACAACAACATGGACCACTCGATGCTTTGCGGCTTCCTGGCCGCGCGGGCGCTTCTCGGGGAAGGGGACCGGTCGGCCGTGTGGAACGTCAACGCCGAGGGGGAGTACCATGAGGAAGGCAAGTAGCTGGCTGTGGTTTGCCGCCTTCGTCGCCGTCTGGTGCGCGCTGCGCCTCTTCTGGCTTGACGCCGACGCCGGGATCCCCTCGATCTGGGAATACGGCTACAACGTGACGGACGAAGGCTACTACATGGGCGCGGGGAAGGACAAGTTCCTCTGGGGCTTCTTCTGCGACTACGCCATCGGGGAGTCCTTCACCTACGGCTATTCGCCCCTCACGCACTGGCTGTCGTATCTTGGCTACGCCCTCTTCGGTCTCTCGGACTGGGCCTGGCGCATCCCCTTCGAGGCTCTCTACTTCGCGGCCTGGTGCCTGGCCTTCCTCTTCGTCGGACGCCGCTGCGGCTTCGCGAAGGCCTTCCTGTGGTGCGCGGTCTTCTCCTCGCTGCCGGTCGTCGTGGCCTACGAGCGGACGGCCTGCAACGACCTCGCCATTGGCGCCCTCGCCACCATCGCCTTCTGCCTGGCCGCAGGCAAAGGGGTTTGGCGGATCTTCGCCGCGGCGGCAGTCGTCGGCGCCATCGTGCTGGTGAAGCCCTCGATCTGGGTGTTGCTGCCGTTCGTCGCGGCAGGCGTCCTGTCGGAACGCAAGACCCGCGCCGCCTGGCTGGACGTCGTCCTCTTCGCGGGGGCGTCGGTCGCCGCCGTGATGGCCTGGCGCGCCCTTGCGGTCCTGTCAGTCGCCGGCGAGGCGCCGCGCCACGGGCTGACGGCGGCCGAGCTCATCCGCCGCACGACGACCCACAACGCGCTCCCCTCGCTCTTCGACTTCGGCCAGCTCTTCCGCGGCTTCTCGTCGTTCCCGCGCGACATCTGCTTCAAGGCGTTCGGCCCGGTCGCGGCCTTCGTCTCGGCCGTCCCGCTGGCGATGGCCGTGCGCGACGCGCTTCGCCGGAAGTGGGGCTGGCGCATCCTCCTCTACCTCGCGGTCCCCGCCTACGTCGCGGGCGTGTCGGTCAACAACTCCATCTGCCTCCACTACTACCACCCGGCGCTGATGGCGTTGCCGATTCTCTTCGCCGAAATCTCGCGCGACCTCGATGAAGACGCCGCCGAATCCGCCCCGCGGAGGAAGCAGGCCCTTGCGCTCGCCTTCGCTGTCGCGGTGGCGCTTGTGGCGGCCTTCGTCTCGCTGGCCGTCGCGCCCGCGCGTCCCGATGGCGTTGCGCGCGCCTTTTCGACGATTTCGAATCTTCCGCAGGTGGTGGCCTGGCGCCATAGCGTCCTCTTCGTGGTGGTCGCGCCGCTCGCCCTCGTGGCCATCCTCGCCGCCCTGCGCGGCCTCCGCGCGCTGACTCGCGAGGGCGTGGCTTGGCTGGCGGTTGGCTTCATTGCCGCATCCGTGGCCTTCGCCGGACTGCCCGGCCTCCACCTTGCCCCCTACCTCAAGCAGTCGGAGAACGCCTGGCTGGCGCCGATGGCCCTGTCCCTCGCCGCATCCTTCGCCTTTGCTACGATTGCCTTCGGCATGCGCGCCACGCCCTTCCGTCGGGTGGCGGTTGTCGCCTTCGCGCCCGTTGCCGTCGCGCTCTCCCTGCTTCTCGCGCCGACCTGGAGGACGGCATCGGCCGAGCTCCTGATGTCGCATCCCCGGACGCAGCGCGGCGTGGCGGACGAACTCGCGGCGACGCTGCCGGAGGGGGCCGTCGTCGTAGGCGAACGCGCGCGGCAGTTCTTCATGGGCCACCCTGTCAGGACGGCCACCACGATGCCGGGCTGCGACCCGATTCCGATTGTACGGCGTCTCTTCGACGAGAACCCCGAAGCGCCGGTCTTCGCCCTGGCCGATTCGCAGAACGCCTACAACCTGCGGCACTTCATGGAGCATGCCAAGGAGTTTCGTCTCGATCTCATCAGGGAGCTCTCCTTGCCGTCCTTCGCCTCCGGCCTTCCCGCCAAGGTCTATTTCTGCCGTGTGATCCCCCTTGCGTTGAAATCCGCGGGAGCGCCAAAGCCTCGAACAACCCCACAGCAACCGTAAAAACAGGAGAACAACCATGACAACCTACAAGACAACCGGAACCTGCTCGTCGGCCATCGAATACGAGGTGGAGAACGGCGTCGTGACGAAGTGCCGCATCGTGGGCGGCTGCCCCGGCAACACCGTTGGCGTGGCGCGGCTCGCCATCGGACGCAAGGTCGAGGATGTGATCGCCCTCCTGAAGGGCATTCCCTGCCGCAACGGCACCTCCTGCCCCGACCAGCTCGCCCGCGCGCTCGAGCAGACGCTTCCAAAGGAAGTCACGCTTTGAGGGAAGTGTCGCCGGTGTGAAAGTGCTGCCAGTGGCCAAATCCAATTTCCATTGGAAGAAGCGTCGTGATTGAACTCGAGGAGAGAATCGGTTCGCGGCGCAGTGCATGCCGGATTAGGAAAAAGTTTTGGGCAAAATCGTGTCGCCACTGGTGACACGATTTCAAGCATCGTTAAATAATATGGCAACTGACTTGCGAATACGCACAAAATAGCCTTTTGCATGCAAGCCATTGTGGAAGCCATGATGAAAGTATACTTGTTAATCGCCCTTTTCTTGGCCACTGGAATCGTTCTCAGGTTTTACCATCCGCAAATCAAAGGCTGGCTTGGAGAGACGGTTCTGGACAATCTCTTGAAGGTCAGGCTCGATGGAGCAAAATACAAGATTCTCCATGACATCATGCTGCCAACGGACGACGGCGCCACAACGCAGATAGACCACATCGTTGTCTCGGAGTGGGGCATTTTCGTAATCGAGACGAAAACCTATTCGGGATGGGTTTTCGGCGATGCGAAGTCGCCCCAATGGACCGTTTCTCATTTCAAGCGCAAGGACCGCTTTCAAAACCCGCTTCGCCAAAACTACAAGCACATAGCGACGCTCTCCGAGCGCCTCGGCATATCAAAGGAGTATTTCAAGACCGTCGTTGCCTTTTCAGGCGAAACTGTTTTCAAGACGCAGATGCCATCTGAAGTCATGCTCTTCGGCGATGTTCCGGACTACATCCTCCGGCAGTCGTCTGAAGCGATAATCAGGGCCGAGCAAGTGCCTGAAATCGTCGACGCCATACTGGCATGGCAGTCTTCGATTTCCCGTGAGCGCAAGTCGGCGCATGTTGAAAACCTCCGTCGAAACCATCCAGACGCAGAGGCGCGGCCCGCCCGCCAGCGATAGGGAAAGGCTCCCCTCTCTAATACGGGCGCAAGCGCTTTAGGGACAAGCCATGAAACCGGATGACCGATTGGGAAATAACGGCAAGACGGCCGCCACAAACGGTGCCCCAGCAAGCAATGCATCCGCTCAATTGGAGGTTGAGGCCGCCTCTGCCTCCGCCCGCTCAAGTTTCGTCTTCTCCTAGGAGTCATGCCCTATGCCACGCACTCAACCCGCCATCCGCTTCGGCCTCGTGGCCGACTGCCACTTCGCCGACAAGCCTCCGGCAATCGGACGCGACTACCGGGGGGCGGCCAGGCGCCTGACGGATGCCGTCGCCGCCTTCAACTCGCTCGGCCTCGACTTTGTCGTCGAAATGGGCGACCTGAAGGACAATTCCGGCGACGTGGCCGGCACGCTTTCCGCCCTAGACCGCATCGAGTCCGTCTTCGCGGCCTTCAAGGGCCCGCGCTACCATGTGCTTGGCAACCACGACATGGACATCCTTTCGAAAGAGGAGTTCCTGTCCCGCGTCTCCAATCACGGTTTCGCGAAGGCGCTGCCACACTACGCCTTCACACAGGGTGGGTTCCGCTTTGTCGTGCTGGACGACAACTTCAACGCCGATGGGTCCGACTACTGCCGGGGCAATTTCGACTGGCGCGCGGCCTTGGTCCCGCCGGATGAGCTCGCCTGGCTTACGCGTGAGCTTGATTGCGCACGGGAACCGGTCGTGGTCTTCAACCATCAACGGCTCGACACCGACGATGTCCTGGCCGCCACGAACGCGCCCGCCGTCCGCGAGATACTCGAGCGTTCCGGAAAGGTCGTTGCGGTCTTCACCGGCCACCACCACGATGGCGGCTTCTCCCGCATCGGCGGGATTCCCTACTACACGGTGAAGGGGATGACCGAGGTGAGGAACAACCTCGGCGAATGCGCGGTCGTCGCAGAGATCGCCGATGGGCGCGTGCGCGTCGAGAGCGCCTTCCGCCAGCGGTAGCAGCGGCCCGGTGCACCATGGCTGTAGCTGGTAGTAGGGCTTGGAGGGCTCCTTGCGCCGCGGCTATGCCATCGGGCGCTTGCCGCCCCTGCGCGACCATGCCAAATTGTTTTCATGGCGCTGCGGAAAAACCGCCTTGCCGGTTCCTTTATTCAAATGGAGGATGAAGCAATGGCAGAAAAGACAAGTGAACTCTACGCCGGAGACGGCGCCTGGCGCAAGTGGTTTGAGATTTGCTCGGTCGATGGTTGCCCGCCGAAAGAGGCGGGGGCGCTCCGCGCGCAAATCGAGGCGATGCTTGTTTCGCGGCTTGCGCGGTTCGGCGTCGGCAAGGACGCCATCGGCGGCGAGGACCCGATTGCGTTCTTCGACTCATACTTCATGCTCAAGGGCTCCCGCGACAAGTCAAAGCCGCTGAAGTCATACTTCGCCCACCGCATCAAGGCGGAGGGGCTTGCCATGCGGGATTTCGTCTGCGGGACGCTCTTCGGCGCGGCCTCCGGGCGCGTCAAGGACATCGTCGTCGAGTGGATCGCCGTCCTCAAGGGGTGGAAGCCGCGCACCGCGCGCGGCGACGACGGCCGCCGCGGCTTTGTCTGGGAAAACGCCTCCGACGCCGACCTGGCGGCCCTTGAGGATCCGGCGCCGGTCGATCCCTCCACCCTTCTCGATGTCTCGCCTCTGCGCGCCGCGCTTGAAAAGGCGCTCGATTCGGTCGCCGGGAAAATTTCAGTGGAAAAGCAAAAGGTCGCGCTCCTTTTGTATGTGACGGCCCAGGACGTGCCGGTGACGAACCCGGTGGTCCTCGAAGGGCTGCAAACAGCGAAATCGCGCGCCTACGCCCTTCGCGACAAGGCGATCACGGCGTTGAGGAGGGAGCTCGCCCCGTCTGGCTGGGCGGAGAATCCGCTCTCGGGCAGAATCCTCCTCGAAGTCTGCGAAGCCGAGATGCCGGCGGACGCGCGCGAGAAACTCGAAAGGGGCGAATAAGATGGACTCGGTACGGAAAATCTTCGAAAAGGAATGGGCGATCCACCGCGAGGGCGGCGCCGACGCGGCGTTCACCGCCGATGCGGGCAAGGCCAATGTCAAGGGCGACTTCGACGGCGACCCGCAGGAGGGCGAAATCCGCGTCTTTGCGGACATGAAGCGCCCCTTTGCGGCAGTGCTCGCCGAGAGGCGTGGCGCGGCCGGCTGGCTGATCGTGCCGGTGTCGCCCTTCACCGTCCCCGCATCGGGGCGCGAGATGCTCGTTGGCGAGCGCGTCTTCCAGCTCTGGAACGCCTGCACGGCGGCAAAGGGCTTTGTGGGGCGCAGCTGGCGCGTCGATGCGCTTGACGCCGCCGACGTGGCGGAGCTCAAGGCGGCGGTTCCGGCGGCGCATCCCGGCCGCGTCACCGCCGGCGACGGCGCGGTTGCCGAATACGAGCGCGAATACCTCGTAGCGGGGGGGAGCTTCGCGCCGGTGCTTGTCCAAACGACGCGCGCGGCGCGGCCGCTCTGGGTCCGCATCGCGCGCATCTCCGGCATTGCGGCCGCCCTGATGATTGGCGTCGGCGTCATCTGGTTCGCGGCCCTGCCAAGGAAACTTGATACCTGTAGCCTGTGCAAAGTTGATGGGGATGTCATCGCAGAGATGTTCGAAGCGGAGGAGAGGGCCTTTGCAGAGGCCGCCCCTCCACGGGCCATGCATTCACTCGCCGCTGCGCCTTTGGCCAAAGGAGTAGTGACCGTGAACGGCGATGCCGACTATGATGCGGTTGCATCGGTTAAGTCTCCAGTCATTTTGCGAAACGTCTATGGCAGCAAGCGCGCGCCCGGGATGAGAGGTGCCATGCTGGAGGACGAGGAGGCCAGAGACGAACCGGCCCCGGAGGCCTGCACGTCAATGGCGGGAATCGCTCACCCGGTCGGCCTCTTCGAGCGCTACGCGGAGTTTAGGGAAAACGAGTTCCTCGACCCGAAGTCGAGTCCCCTCTCGACCTTCTCGCTGGATGTCGATACCACGAGCTACGCGCTCATGCGCCGGAACATCGCCGAGTACAAGCGCCTGCCCGCGCCGAACTCGGTGCGCCTGGAGGAGTTCGTCAACTACTTCCGCTACAACTACGCGGAGCCAGACAACGGCGACCCGCTCGCGGTCCATTGCGAGATGGCCGTCTGCCCGTGGAACCAGAAGCACAAGCTGGCGCGGATCGCGCTCCAGGCGAAACGCGTCGCGAAGGACAAGATCCCGCCCTGCAACCTGACCTTCCTCATCGACGTGTCGGGCTCGATGGACTGGCACGGCGGCATCGACATGGTGAAGAAGGGACTCTCCCTGCTCGTGGGCGAACTGCGCGACGACGACCGCGTGGCGATTGTCACCTACGCCAACGGCACCCAGGTGCGGCTCCCCTCCACGTCCGGCGCGGAGAAGGGGAGGATTCTCGGCGTCATCGACTCCCTCATGGCCGGCGGCGGCACGGCCGGCGGCGCGGGCATCCAGCTCGCCTACGACGAGGCCAGAAAGAACTTCGACAAGGCGCGCAACAACCGCGTCATCCTCGTCACCGACGGCGACTTCAACATCGGCATCTCCAGCCCCAAGGAGCTTGAGGACTTCATCGCGGCCAAGCGCGACACCGGCGTCTTCCTGACCGTCCTCGGCGTCGGCGAGGGCAACTACCATGACGCCATGATGAAGAAGCTCGCCAGCGCCGGCAACGGCAACTACGCCTACATCGACTCCGTGCTCGAGGCGAAGAAGATCATGATGGACGAGTTCGGCGGCACCTTGCAGACCGCCGCCAAGGACGTGAAGCTCCAGATTGAGTTCAACCCGGCGCAGGTCGCAGGCTACCGTCTCCTCGGCTACGAGAACCGCATGCTGGAGGCCAAGGACTTCAACGACGACAGGAAGGACGCCGGCGAAATCGGCTCCGGCCACACCATGACGGCCTTCTACGAAATCGTGCCCGCCGGAAGCGGCGAGAAGGTCGCGGACGTCGACCCGCTGAAATACCAGAAGCCGGAGACCGTCACGAGCGACGAGGCCTTCACGGTCAAGCTGCGCTGGAAGGCGCCCGATGGCGACACGAGCGTCCTTCGCGAAACGCCCTGCACCGAGGCCGCGATCACACGCGGGGAAGGGGCGTCCGAGGACTTCCGCTTCGCCTCCGCCGTGGCCGAGTTCGCGCTCATTCTGGAGAACTCCAAGCTCAAGGGCGACGCCTCGTTCAAGTCGGTTCTCGAACGCGCCCGCGCCGCCAAGGGCGCCGACGCCGAAGGCTACCGCGCGGAGTTCATCCGCCTTGTCGAGGCTGCGGAACTGTACTAGGTTTCGTGGTTGCCAGGGAACGAGCCGGGGCGGCGGTTGCCGCCCCGGAAATTTTTTTCTTGACAAGATAATATCATTATGTTATTATCATATTGTTTCATTTTTGGAAGGAGTGTTTGATGGCAATGTCAAAAAAGAGAGGAGTGGTGGCAGAAGGAACCACCAAGGCTGTGGACGCCAGGCTCGGAGCCGAGGACAGGGCTTTTCTCGCTGGCTACGACATCGGGAAGTTTGAGCGTCCGTCGATGACGGCCGACGTGGTGGCGGTGACGCTTCGCAGCGTCGAGACGGGCGACTGGCGCGCGCCGTCGCGGCTGCGTGCGTCGCTGCTGCTGATCCGTCGCGGCATGCCGCCGTTCAAGGGGCTTTGGGCGCTGCCTGGCGGATTCCTGCGAAAGGGCGAGACGCTTGAGGACTGCGCCCGCAGGGAGCTTATGGAGGAAACGGGTCTTTCGGCGAACGCGCTGCTGCCAATTGGCGTCTTCAGCGCGCCCGGACGCGATCCGCGAGGCTGGATCATATCAGGCGCATTTCTCTCGGTCGTCTCCGCCGGTTCAAATGATATCCGCGGCGGTGACGATGCGGCTGAGGCCGTGTGGTGTGGCGTCTCGCTTGAGGCGGTGGAGGCGGGCGGCAAGGCGTTGCTCTCGATTACGCCGGAGAATGGCCAGCCGCCCTTCGAAATTGTGCTTGAGTGCCGGGCGGACGAGGCTGGACGCTTCTCGTTCCGGCCAGTCGGCACTGGCGCGCCATTCGCCTTCGACCACGCGGCAATTATCGCGTCCGCGCTGATGCGGCTCCGCAGCGAGCCGGCCGTGCGCCGTCTCGCCTTCGCCTTTCTCCCGGAGGCCTTTACCCTTGCCGAGCTTCACGACGTCTTCCGGCTCTTTGGCATCGCGGACGACAATCCTGCGAACTTCCGCCGCAAGATCCTGCCCTACGTCGAACCGACCGGCGCCACAAGTGGCGGTGCCGGCCACCGCCCCGCCGCGCTCTTCCGGCGGCGTAATGTAATTCAAGAGCACTAGGAGCAAACTATGGAAAACACCGATAAAGCCCTCGGGACCCTCTGGGGGCTTGTTGTCGGCGACTGCCTCGGCTCGCCGATTCAGTTCACAGGCAAGGATGCCCATCCGTGGATTACGGAGATGGTGCCATGCGACAACTTCGGTACCCCGCCGGGCTATTGGACGGACGACTCGTCCATGGCCTTCTGCGTTGCCGAGAGTTTTGCGCGACTTGGCAAGTATGACCGCGCCGATATCGCGAACAACTTTGTCCGCTGGTACAGGCAAGGCTTCTGGTCGAGCCTCGACCACTCCTTCGACATCGGCCACGCGACCCGTGTCGCCTGCCGCGCGATCGCCCGCGACGAATCCCTTGTCAACGGCGAGGAGCATTCGCAGGGGAATGGCAGCGTCATGCGCCTCGCCCCCAGCTGGCTCATGGCGCGGGCGTTGGTGCGCCCGGAAATTCTCCATGAGGTCAGCGACCTCACGCACTGCTCTCGCCGTGTCCGCGCCACGGTTGACCGCATGGCGGCCATCCTCGACGAGCTTGCGGCGAACGGCACCACATCGGCCGTTTCGCAGTTCGCCACGCGCGAGGAGTGCAACAATTCCGGCTGGTGCGTTTCAACTGTCGAAAGCGCGCTCTGGGCGCTCAACTCCACGGAAACCTTCGAGGACGCCCTTGTCGCGGCCGTCAACCTCGGCGGCGACGCCGATTCCATTGGTGCCGTCTGCGGCCAACTGGCGGGAGCCAAGTACGGCTTTTCGGCCATTCCGGAGCGGTGGCTCTCCGCAGTCAAGGACAGGAGTGTCATTGACGCCTTGTTCGCGCAGTTCATGGCCGTGATCAATGCGGCAAGGAGAGGACATAATGGTTTGCTATCTTGATGTCGTAGGAGACAGGTCCGATCTTGACCATCTCTCTAAGCGGAGCCGCGCTGTTTTCCAGTGTCGCCATGCAGATGAAATTACCGATGTTCGAGTCAGGGGCTTCACCGACAACTACCCATATTTCGATTTAAGGTGCAAAATCGGAGGAATTTTTGAGGAATTGCGCGGTGCCGCTTCGGATGAAAAGCGGAAGGTGCTGGCGCGCTTCTTCAAGACCGGCCCGGGCGAGTACGGGGAAGGGGATCGGTTCCTTGGCGTCATGGTGCCGCAAATCCGCGCCGTCGCCAAGAGACATTCCGGCGCGTCCACCGCCACGGAGGATGCGCTTCTCGCCTCGCCCTGGCACGAGGCGCGCGAATGCGGCCTCTTCATGATGTGCAACCGCTTCGGCCGCGCCCCCGAGGAGGAACGCGCTGAAATCCACCGCCGCTATCTTGCTGCTGCGGCGGCGGGGCGAGTGAACAACTGGGACCTCGTCGATCTCTCCGCCCCGACGCTCGTCGGGCAGCATCTCGCCGACAAGTCGCGGGCGTTGCTCTACGACCTTGCGCGCCGTCCGTCGCTCTGGGAAAACCGCATCGCCATCGTCTCGACGCTGTACCTTGTCCGGCGCGGCGACATGGATGACGCCTTCCGCCTTGCCGAGGCGCTTCTCGCGCATCCGCACGACCTCATGCACAAGGCGGTCGGCTGGGTGCTGCGCGAGTGCGGGAAGCGCGATGCGGACCGCCTTCGCGCCTTTCTCCGCGAGCACCTCGCCGCCCTTCCGCGCACCGCCCTCCGCTACGCCATTGAGCGCTTCCCCGCCGACGAGCGGCGGCGCTGGCTGGCCATGCCCCCGAAATCCTGATCTTTGGCGCGCCGCCTTGGATGGCGTGATAAAGTCGCCCGACGCAGGGTGAAATTTGGTATAATTTGGGGCAGGGGGCTGGGACAACTGAGACAACTGGGGCAACTGGGATGGTCGCAGATGTCGCATAAGTCCCAGATGTCCCAAAAAGGAGCGTGAAACAATGCCTGAAACGCCGAAAATCGTCCTGCCTCATGGGGGCTACCGCAGTCTCATCGTTTACAAGAAGAGCGATGTGATCTACGAGGGCACGGTCATGTTCTGCCGCCGTTTCCTCCCGGCGCATGGCGACCGCACCGTTGACCAGATGGTTCAGGCGGCTCGCTCATGCAAGCAGAACATCGCCGAGGGTAGCGCGGCGAGCGGCACGAGCAAGGAAACCGAAATCAAGCTCACCAATGTCGCCCGCGCCACGCTTGACGAACTCATCGAGGACTACAACGACTGGCTGAAATCCCATAACTCCGCCGTCTGGTTGGCTTCCGAAGAGAAGGCGAAGGCTGCGCGCGACTTCGCGATAAACCACGCCGAGTGGGAAGACTGGAAGTCCATTTTCGAGAGCCGCCCTGCCGAAACGCTCGCCAACCTGATGCTGACCCTTTGCCACCAGACGCGCTATATGCTTGACAAGATGCTGGCGCGTCAGGAAGAGGACTTCAAGAAGTTCGGCGGCGTCCGGGAGAGAATGCATGCCGCCCGCACGGCCGCCCGCGCCGAAGAGTGGGACAAGGGGCTTTATTCAAGGCTCGACGGCGCGCATACCGCCGAGGAGCTGGATGCGCTGGCGGCGGAAATCCGCGAACAGATCTCTCGGGCGGTTTGGAGCATCAAGCGCAGGAAAGGCTGGGCGTGATAAGGCGACGGCGATAACTAAGGCAACTGGGACATCTGCGACGGCTGGGCCTTCTGTGATTGTCGCATCAGTCGCATATGTCGCATCTGTCCCAGATGTCCCATGAAAGAGTTGACCATCATGAACAAGACAACATTCACATCGTTTCGAAAGACGCTGGCGCGGATGGTGGAGATCGGCGCCGCCGACGACTTCTTTAGCCGCGGGTACGACTTCCTGATCACGGGGGTCATCCTCGTGAATCTGGCCGCTGTCATGCTGGACACCTTCCCGGGCATCCACGCGGCGCACGAACGCCTGCTGAAGACTATCGAGGCCGTGACCGCCCTGTGCTTCCTGGTGGACTACGTTCTCCGCCTTGTCGCCGCAAGGTTCACCCATCCCCGTGGCAGCGAGGCGCGGTCTGTCGCCGCCTATGTCTTCTCCTTCGGCGGCCTCGTCGATCTCCTGAGCTTCCTGCCCAACTACCTGCCGGTCTTCTTCCCGTCCGGGGCCGTGGCGTTTCGGCTTTTCAGGGTGATCCGGATCTTCCGCCTCTTCCGCATCACGGCCTACTACGACTCCCTCAACGCCATCGCCGAGGTCATCGGGAGCAAGAAGCAGCAGCTGCTCTCCTCGCTGTTCATCCTTCTCGTCCTCATCCTGGCCTCCAGCCTCTGCATGTACAGCGTGGAATGCGACGAGGAGGGATCCGGGTTCACGAACGCCTTCTCCGG
>JAEEGL015945815.1_pt1 | contig 15612 bp, 12 predicted proteins | sample 9134231 | NCBI WGS metagenome assembly JAEEGL01 (sample SAMN16246548, study PRJNA631951) | gut metagenome | biome: gut microbiome; feature: rumen; material: fiber-attached | host: Bos | place: Iran: Karaj | collected 2018-10
AAGGGACCGATCCAGACAGACACATACCGCAAGATAGAACGTGTGGCTTCGGGCGTTATAACCCGTAAATCAGTAGATACTCCTCTCCAGACCGGTATCAAGGCCATCGACTCGATGGTTCCGATCGGAAGAGGCCAGAGAGAGCTGATCATCGGCGACAGGCAGACAGGTAAGACTGCGGTTGCCATTGATACCATCATCAATCAGAAGGGCCAGGGAGTTAACTGTATATATGTAGCCATAGGCCAGAAGGCCTCCACGGTTGCCAATATAGTTAAGACTCTGGAAGAATACGGAGCCATGGATTATACGACTGTAGTAGCCGCTACAGCCTCCGAGATGGCCCCCCTTCAGTACATAGCTCCTTATTCGGGATGCGCTATCGGCGAAGAGTGGATGGAAAAGGGCAAGGACGTGCTGGTCATCTATGATGACTTAAGTAAGCATGCGGTTGCATACAGAACACTCTCTCTGCTGCTCAAGCGTCCCCCGGGACGTGAGGCATATCCCGGTGATGTCTTCTATCTGCACTCCAGACTGCTTGAGAGAGCAGCCCGTATGAGCGAAGAGTACGGCGGAGGATCACTTACGGCTCTGCCTATCATCGAGACCCAGGCAGGTGACGTATCGGCATATATTCCGACCAACGTTATCTCCATCACTGACGGACAGATCTATCTTGAGACCGAGATGTTCAATTCCGGTTTCCGCCCTGCGATCAATGCAGGTCTGTCGGTATCCCGTGTCGGCGGTGCCGCTCAGATCAAGGCTATGAAGAAGATCGCCGCTCCTATCCGTGTGGAGCTGGCCCAGTACAGAGAGCTCGCCGCATTTGCACAGTTCGGCTCCGAGCTGGATGATGATACCAGAGAGAAACTTGCACAGGGCGAGAGGATCAAGGAGATCCTGAAGCAGCCTCAGTACCAGCCCATGCCGGTACAGTATCAGGTACTCATTATCTTCGTAGCCACGAATAAACTGCTGCTCGATGTACCTACTGCGGATATTACGAGATTTGAGAAGGAATTCTTTGAGTTCATCGATACCAAGTATCCTGAGATCCCCAGAGAGATCGCAGAGAGCAAGGTAATATCGGATGAGCTTGATCCGAAGATCCGTAAGGCAGTGGATGAATTCAAGAGCCAGTTCAAGTAAGTACTGACGTAAAGGACAGGTAAACGCTATGGCCTCAATGAGAGACATAAAAAGGCGTAAAGGCAGTATACAGAGCACTCAGCAGATCACCAAGGCCATGAAGCTGGTCTCCACGGTCAAGCTTCAGAGAGCCAAAGGCAGAGCGGAGAGTGCCAAGCCGTATTTCGATGCCGTCTATCAGACCGTGACCTCGGTTCTGTCCAAGGCCAGCGGGATCGAGCATCCCTATCTGGACGGAAACGATTCCGATCGTATCGGGATCATCGTTCTGACATCCAACAGGGGACTTGCAGGCGGATATAATTCCAATATCGTACGTCTGGTACGTGATGCGGGATTTGATCCGTCGAAGACAGATATCTATAACATCGGTAAAAAGGGGCGTGACGGCCTTAATCGCGGAGGATTCAATATAGTCAGGGATTACTCCGATGCGATAGAGGCACCGGCATATCCCGATGCCATGAGTATAGGCAGTCAGGTTCTCAGGGACTACATCGACGGTAACATCGGCGCTGTATATCTGGCATATACGAGATTTAAGAATACGGTTGTGCATCAGCCCACGCTGCTCAAGCTTCTGCCGGTTGAGGAACTGGAACACGAGGAATCCGAGCTGGTATCGGGTACGGATACTTCCGAAGAAAAAGATGAGATGAACGGTGCTGTGATGAATTTTGAGCCCAATGAGGATGAAGCACTCGATCTCATCGTACCGAAGTACATCCACAGCCTGATATACGGAGCGATGATAGAGGCAGTTGCCAGTGAGAACGGAGCCAGGATGCAGGCTATGGATTCGGCTACGAGCAACGCCGAAGATATGATAAATAAGCTGTCACTGCAGTATAACAGAGCTAGACAGGGCGCTATAACACAAGAGTTAACAGAGATTATAGCAGGTGCCAACGCTATATCGTAATGAAAGGAAAGAACATGGCAGAGACGAGTAAGAAGGAAAGCAGGGGCAAGATTACACAGATAATCAGTGCCGTCCTGGACATCAAATTCCCCGAGGGAGAGCTTCCCGAGATCAATGATGCTATCAGGATCCCGCTTAAGGACGAGACCGAGCTGGTAGTGGAAGTAGCTCAGCATCTGGGTGATGATACAGTCAGATGTATAGCACTTGGACCGACGGACGGACTTGTCCGCGGCATGGAAGCCATCAGCACGGGTGGTCCCATATCGGTACCGGTCGGAGAGAAGACTCTGGGACGTATATTTAACGTATTGGGCCAGCCTATAGATAATAAGCCCGCTCCCGAAGTTGATGAGTATGATCCCATACACAGAGCAGCTCCTGAATACGTTGATCAGGCTACTGATACCGAACTTCTGGAGACAGGTATCAAGGTCGTTGACCTGCTCTGCCCCTATCAGAAGGGTGGTAAGATCGGACTGTTCGGTGGTGCCGGTGTAGGTAAGACGGTCCTTATACAGGAGCTTATCCGTAATATAGCAACCGAGCACGGCGGATATTCCGTTTTCACCGGTGTCGGTGAGCGTACCAGAGAGGGTAATGACCTGTATCACGAGATGCAGGAATCCGGCGTTATCGATAAGACAACGATGGTGTTCGGTCAGATGAATGAGCCCCCCGGAGCGAGAATGAGAGTCGGACTTACAGGACTGACCATGGCCGAATACTTCCGTGATAAAGGCGGTAAGGATGTGCTTCTGTTCATTGATAACATCTTCCGTTTCACCCAGGCAGGTTCAGAGGTTTCCGCGCTGCTCGGCCGTGTGCCTTCAGCCGTTGGTTATCAGCCTACTCTTCAGACTGAGATGGGTGTTCTGCAGGAGCGTATCACTTCCACCAGAAACGGATCCATCACTTCGGTTCAGGCCGTATACGTGCCCGCCGATGACCTGACAGACCCTGCACCCGCTACAACGTTCGCACATCTGGATGCTACCACGGTTCTGTCCAGACAGATAGTTGAGCTGGGTATCTATCCTGCCGTTGATCCTCTTGAATCTACATCCAGGATCCTTGATCCCAGAGTGGTAGGTCAGGATCATTATCAGGTGGCCAGAGGTGTTCAGGAAGTACTTCAGAAGTATAAGGAACTTCAGGATATAATCGCCATCCTCGGTATGGACGAGCTTTCGGAAGAGGAGAAGCTGGTCGTTAACCGTGCACGTAAGATACAGAGATTCCTGTCTCAGCCTTTCTTCGTAGCAGGACAGTTCACCGGTCTGGAAGGTAAGTATGTACCGATCAGTGAGACCATCAGAGGCTTCAAGGAGATCCTTGAAGGCAAGCATGATGATATACCCGAGGGATACTTCCTCAACAAGGGTACCATTGATGACGTGCTCGCCAGCGTTAAGTGATCTGGCCGGATTAAGATACAGTCTTTGGAGGACATATGGCCGAAGGAAATAAATTCAATCTAAAGATCATTACACCGGACCGTAAGTTTTATACCGGCGATGTGGAGATGGTTGAGTTCAATACCATAGAGGGTGAAGTGGGTATTCTCAAAGGACATATCCCGATCTCAATGATCATTGCCCCCGGAGTCCTGACCATCACATCCGATGGTGAATCTCAAAATGCAGCCCTCCATGCAGGTTTTGTGGAAGTCCTTCCCGACAGGGTGACTATTCTGGCAGAGATCATAGAATGGCCGTCCGAGATAGATGTGGATAGGGCCAAAGAGGCAAAGGACCGGGCCGAAGCACGTATCAGAGATGTACTTGAAGGAACTGATATAGCCAGAGCTGAGCTCGCGCTCAGACGTGCAATGACCAGAATCGATGTTACGCAATAAAAAACTACTCACCAATATATTAATAACAGTTTATCTGGCCGCCATTTTTGTGGCGGCCTGTTTCTGTTTCAGCTATCTGCTCAGTCAGGGCAACGTCGATATGACCACCGTCATGGCTGAACCTACGCTGCCTGTCATCCATCTGAATATGGGCGATATGGATGTAAATTATCTGTATGGCTATATGGAGCCCATGGAGACATCATTTATGCGTGATACCCTGACTGTAGTCGGGAGTGACAGGCGTATAGATTTCTGCATAGATACATATGGGGCTCAGATAGAGGATATTCACTATGAGGTCAGGAGTACAGACGGTTCCCGTCTTGTGGAAAATACTGAGATCCATACAGGATCCCCGGATGATAAGGGTGAGATACACGGTAACTTCACGATCAAGGACCTGATAACGAGCGGGGATGAGTATATGCTCATCTTTGTATTAAATACGACCGCTGACAGGACTGTCAGGTATTACACGAGGCTGATCTGGTCCGAAGACGTACACATTGAGGAGAAACTTGCATATGTATATGATTTCTCGGACAGAACGTTTGATAAGGAACGCGCGGGAGAACTGACCAAATATCTGGAGTCCAATTCCTCCGGTGATAACAGCAGTTATATGTATGCCGACATTCACTCGAGCTTCAAGCAGGTGACATGGGGTAATCTGAATATCCGGCGTCTGGGAGAACCTCGTATAACCGTATCGGAGCTTACGCCTGCCACAGGTTATTTCCGTGTGGATTACCAGGTGGCCATATCCGAGGAATCCGGCGAAGCGATCTGTAACGTTAATGAGTATTTCCGTATCAGATATACCACCGACCGTATCTACCTGCTCAACTGGGAGCGCTACTGCTCGCAGATCCCTGACGAGAACAGGGACATATATGCCGATAACCAGATCGAACTGGGACTGGCCGGACAGGACCTCGAGATACTTGAGAGTGACGGCGGTAATGTGTTTGCACTGGCTGATGAAGGTAAGCTTATCAGCGTAAATATACCGGACCAGAAGGTGGCCGGGATATTCAGCTTCTATACAGATGATCTGACGGATATACGCAGTTCGCACAGGGATCACAGGATCCGTATCCTGAGCGTGGAAGAAAGCGGAGACGTGACATTCGTAGTTTATGGCTATATGAACCGCGGAGTGCACGAGGGACATGTGGGAGCCGCCATATACAGTTATGACAGCTCATTTAACACATACGAAGAACTGGGATTCGTGGATTATAACAAGCCCGCATCCATCCTGATGGCCAGCATGGATGAACTGTCTTATATAGACCGCGAGGGACATGTGTATTTCATGCTTGAGAGGGATGTATATGAGGTCGACACGACGGACGGTACGATGAGCAGGATGGCTTCCGCCCTGTATGACGATGCATACCGTGTGTCCGAAAGCGGACAGATGCTGCTGTGGCAGATCGACGGAGGAGTATTCTCATCCACCAAACTCAGACTTCTGAATCTCTCTACCGGACTGAGCGAGGATATCAAGGCCGGATACGGCGAGTATATCATGCCACTTGGCTTTATGAATGAAGATATGGTCTTCGGTATGGCCAAGTCGCGTGATGTCGTAACAGATATTGACGGTTCGATAGTATTCCCCATGTATAAGATAGTCATACGTAATGCTTCCGGTGAGATACTCAAGACATATTCCGAAGACGGAGTATATGTGATGTCATGCACTTTCTCGGACGGGCTGATGAATATGACCAGAGCTGAGAAAAATGAACTCACAGGCAGCTATGATCCCATATCGGATGATCAGATAGTCAGTACCGTGGAGAGTGCAGGCAATGCGAATAAGATAGTATGGGTGGTCACTGAAACTCTGGAAACCATCGCTCAGATCAGCATGAAAGATGCTCTGAACGATGAGGAGATGATGCATCTGATCCCCCGCGAGATAGCCTACGAGGGCAATAAGGAACTGGCGCACGAGGAAAATGATACGACCGAGCACTACTATGTATACGGGTTAAGGGGATTCATGGGAAGTTTCCTGGAAGTGTCCAATGCCGTGAACAAGGCATATGATCTGGCCGGCGTCGTTATGGATGGACGTGGACAGTGTATATGGTATAGGACGGGCAGAGTCAGCCGTAATCAGATCATGGCTATCACGGCACCTGATAAGACTGATCCCTCGGACAGCCTTGCAGTGTGTGTGGATGCCATGCTGAGGTTTGAGGGCGTCACGACCAATACCAGGGTGCTGCTCAATCAGGGACGAAACGTACAGGAGATCCTGAAGGATTACTTAAGCGAATATACCGTATTCAACCTCACGGGGTGCAATCTGGACTCGGTCCTCTACTATGTGAATCAGGATATACCGGTTCTGGCGGTCATGAACGACCAGACTGCGATGCTCGTGACCGGATTCAATGAATCACAGATCGTGCTCTTTGATCCGATCACTGGCGAGCTTCGCAAAGAGAATATTACTGATGCCGATAATACCTTCAAGGCAAACGGCTATAGGTTCTTAACTTATATCTATTGATCCGCTGTTATACTTGGCGATGATAGTCTGTATACGCTCAACCGGATTGAGCAGATCGCTGATAGATGAGTCATGGTTGAGTGTATCTATGATATATGCAACATATTTGCTTAAGTCACAGCTGATGTACCAGTCGCGGGCAAGGAGCTCAGGTCTCTGATATATCAGGTTGGTGGTCAGAACCTTGGTGATATATCCTTCCGCACAGGCTTCATCGAACTTGGCAAGACCGGCCGTGAACAGACCGAACGTGGCGAATATGAACACTCTGCCGGCGCCTCTCTTCTTGAGCGCAGTAGCTACTTCCAGAACACTTTCTCCCGATGAGATCATATCGTCTATGATGATCAGATCCTTACCTTCTACGCTGGAGCCGAGGAATTCGTGGGCAACTATGGGGTTACGGCCCTCAACTACCTGAGTGTAGTCACGGCGTTTATAGAACATACCCATATCGAGCCCGAGCACGTTGGCTATATATATGGCACGGCTCATACCGCCTTCATCGGGGCTGACGACCATCATATGCTCTGCATCGATCCTGAGATCCTTAACAGATCCCAACAGGCCTTTGATGAACTGATAGGCAGGCATTATGGTCTCGAATCCGTTAAGCGGGATGGCGTTCTGTACTCTGGCATCATGTGCGTCGAAGGTGATGATGTTATCGACTCCCATGTTGACCATTTCCTGCAGAGCAAGTGCACAGTCTAGGGATTCCCTGGCGGTACGCTTGTGCTGGCGGCTCTCATACAGAAAAGGCATTATAACGGTGATCCGTCTGGCCTTGCCGCCTACGGCAGCGATGATACGCTTCAGATCCTGATAGTGATCGTCGGGTGACATGTGATTCTCATGTCCGCACAGTGAATATGTCAGAGAGTAGTTGGCTACATCCACCAGGATATACAGGTCTGAACCTCTGACAGATTCCATGATCATCCCTTTGGCTTCGCCGGATCCGAATCTGGGTACCTTGGCATCGATGATGTAACTGCTGCGCTGGTATCCGGAGAAAGCGAGTGAATCATGGTGTTCGTTCTCGCGCTCGGTACGCCACTTGACCAGATAATAGTCTACTTTTTCGCCGAATGATTTGCATCCGGCCAGGGGGATAAGCCCCAGTGATCCTACCGGTATGGTTTGCAGATTTCTTTTTTCTTCCCTCTTTGGCATAGAGTCCTCCGATGTTAATTATTGGCTGTTCTGAGTTTCATCCTCAGATCAGGCCCTGTCAGTTTGAGTATAGTATAATATCCCGTTATGCGGGACAGGATACGGTCGGAATATCTCTCCTGCAGATGACGGAGCGACAGATTCGTGCTGATGATGGTGGATCTGCGCTTGTTATGACGGGCATTCAGGCAGCTGAACAGCTCGGAATTAACGAACTGGTTGGCATATTCCGTACCCAGGTCATCTATTATGAGCAGTTCGCAGTCATAGAGGTCGTTATCCGTCGCCGGAGCATCGTCATCACCGCGCCTGAAGGCGGTATCGGCACATGCATCAAAGAAATCGGATGCGGAGAAATATATGACCGAATGTCCGCTCATAAGTATCTCGCGTGCAATGCAGGATGAGAGAAATGATTTCCCTGTACCCACATTACCCACGAAGAGCAGGTTATCGTAATCTGTATCAAATTTATCTATAAATTCATGGCACCGGCGAACTGCTTCGCGGAAGTGTTCCAGATCCTCTCCGGTAAACAGATCTTCACGCAGTGTGGAGAAATTATCTGTCTCCGTCAGCCCGTGGAGATGCGATTTATCGTAGAGCATGTCATAGAGCATGTGCATCTGGGCCTGTCTGAAACAGTGACACTTCTGAGCGCCGATGTATCCTGTGTCCCCACAGTCGGGACACGTATAGGGGATCTCCGTATATGCGGGATCGTATCCGTTCTCACGCAACAGGTCTGTCTTGCGGGATTCTATCCTGTCCAGAGCCGAGTCCATCTCGCCGAGACCGGTGCCGGGTTCGGATATTGCACGTCTGGCATAACGGATGGCTATATCGGTGGCTTCATCTTCCAGCTCGGAGTATCCCGGGATACGTGTACGGATCTCGTCCATGCGCTCTCTGTGGATACGCTCTGCTTTGTTACGGCGCATCTCATATTCTCTTGTCAGTATTCTGTATTGATTCGTCGTAAGAGGCATATCAGTTGCTGATCAGGGCTTTCTCGAGAGCATCGTAATCATATGTGTTCTGCGTGAACTGGTTAAACTTGTTATCACGCTGTGAGGAGGCCTTTTTGCGGGGGATATCGTACTTCTGTACGTATGCCTTGGCCTGCTCGGGGGTGGTAATGGCTGACTGGGCCCAGTCTATGGCCACTGTCTCGATATATCTGTGTCCTGTCTTGCCGTGTTCGATGCAGTACTGGAGCAGGTAATCCGTCAGATCGTCCGAGAAATGCAGCGTACCCGATATGAACAGCAGCGTGTTGATATCGGCCGGGGACAGAGTCTTCTGCAGATACTGCTCGGCTATGAAGAATATCTGCGAGGACTTGAACCGGGCCATGTCATCCTTGGAGAACTGAGGCTTCTCATAACTGATCACGGGGCTCACGGGAGCAAGCTGGGGAGATACGACCGTCAGCTGTGCCGGTGTCGGGCCGGCTGCTGTCGTATCATGTTTTGCGGTGGCGGAACCGCGGGCGGGTACTGTGCCCGTATTATCATCCGTGCAGCACAGAGGCAGCATATGCACGCCCGTCAGTGTTTTGGATGAATCATAGTCCAGCTGAAGGATACCCTTTTTCTCCCAGAAGCGCAGAGCGCGCATTACATCCTTCTCGGTGTAATTGAAGCGGTCTGCTATATCCGATATGCCGGTAGCCTGATCTGCTCCGAGCATACGCATCAGATAGAGGTATATCTTAAGCTGAGCGTCGTTGGCGTCCTCCATGTACTCGTCTATAAAACGGTTGGACACAACTGTAAAATCAGCATAGTTATCCTGATAGATCCTGAAATTTCCCATATTCATATCACCACTTGTTCTTTTTAGTAAGCGATGTGATTATAGCATGTATCCCCGGCATGCCAAATGGTAAAACTAACGAATTGGGAAATCCTGGTTATCCACAGGGAACGCCCTGTTCGGTGGATAAAATCAGGTCCGCCCCGCCGGGGCCGATGATAAGCAATTCTTCAGAAAAAAATATCCACATCCGGTTGTGGACATCTGGTGTCCTTCGAATGTGGATAATGTGGATTATGTTCTGTTTATGAGTGCTTCACCGATGTTTACGACATCTCCGGCGCCCATTGTTATCAACATGTCATTCTTTGTGCAATTTTGCAGAACGAATTTTTCTATGTCATGAAAGTCCGAAATATGATGGCACGATGTTCCCCGGCTTCGGATGTGTTTCATCAGAGTGGCCGAACTGATCCCGAGATCGTCCTTTTCCCTGGCCGCGTATATATCGGTCAGTATCACGTGGTCTGCAGGAGCAAGTGCGTCGGCGAAATCGGTCATCAGAGCCTTGGTCCTACTGTAGGTATGCGGCTGGAAGATGACCCAGAGCTCATTGTGAGGAACCTTGAGCGCGGTCTCTATGGTAGCTCTGATCTCCGTCGGATGGTGAGCATAGTCATCATATATATGGAAGGGACCGGTACGGTCGGCGCTCTCTACATCACCTTTGTACTCGAAACGGCGCTGTGAGCCCCTGAATTCGGACAGGGCCGCTATCGTGGTGTCCGAATTGACTCCGAGATAATCGGCGAGAGCCACTGCAGCCAGTGAGTTATATACATTGTGGAGGCCGGGTACTCCCAGGGAGCATCTCCTGCCCGTATCGTCCGTTCCGTGCATGATCGTATAGGTGGCATGCGCATTTTCGTCCAGAACGATATCCTTGGCATAATAATCGCTGGTCTCGTCACGGCCGGTTGTTATGATATGGCATGTGAGGCCGTCCACGAACTTGTGCAGATTCGGAATATCACCGTTTAATATAAGAAGACCTTCGTTCGGGATGAGCTTCGCAAACTCATGGAAAGAATGTCTTATATCGCTTAAGTCCTTGAAGAAATCGAGATGATCGGCGTCGATGTTTAAGATTATGCCGATGAGCGGGTAGAAATGCAGGAAGCTGTTGGTGTATTCACAGGCTTCCGTGACGAAATGACGTCCCGATCCGATCCTGAAGTTGCCGCCTATGGACGGCAGTATACCGCCTATCGAAAGGGTGGGATCGGTGCCTGCCCTGAGCAGGATCTCGGATATCATCGAGGTAGTGGTAGTCTTGCCGTGGGTACCGCTGACGGCGATCGGACACTCATATGTCTTCATGACCAGTCCCAGCAGCTCGGCTCTGGACAGCACTGTTATCCCGCGGGCCCGGGCGTCATCAAGATCCGCATTACCCGGACGGACGGCTGCGGTATATACGACCAGATCCGTATCGTCCGTAATGTGGCTTACCGACTGGTCATAATGGATCACAGCGCCCATCCCGCTGAGTCTCTCGGTGAGAGGCGATTTTTTTGCATCGGATCCGGATACTTTGAAGTGCCTGGACAGGAGCAGTTCTGCCAGCCCACTCATGCTGATGCCGCCGATGCCGATAAAATATACATTTTGGGGTTGATTTAAGTCGAATTCACACATACCTATAATTTATCACAAACTGCACACAAAGGTGCACAAAAGGGCTAAAAAACATTCACATTTTGCGGGGCAGGTGATATAATTGGTTAAAATACACATAAATCGTTTGAGATTTGCAAAATTTTTGTTAACTATTCAAAATGACGTCTCAAACAGGGAACCAGAGGTGATGATATGATCAAAAAAGAAATGATCGCCATGCTGCTTGCCGGAGGTCAGGGAAGCAGACTTGGAGTGCTTACATCTAAGATGGCTAAGCCCGCGGTATCCTTCGGAAGCAAGTACAGGATCATTGACTTCCCGTTAAGTAACTGTATCAATTCCGGTGTGGATACGGTAGGTGTCTTGACTCAGTATCGACCGCTTAAGCTTAATACCCACATCGGTATAGGTATTCCGTGGGATCTGGACCGTAATATCGGCGGCGTCACCGTACTTCCTCCTTATGAGAAGAGCTCCAACAGTGAGTGGTATACCGGTACGGCCAACGCTATATACCAGAACCTTGAGTTCATGGAGACTTATAATCCGGATTATGTCCTGATACTCTCGGGTGACCATATCTATAAGATGGATTATGAGGTCATGCTGGATTATCACAAGAAGAACAATGCGGATGTCACCATTGCCGTTATGCCTGTTCCCATGGAAGAAGCCAAGAGATTCGGTATCATGATCACCGACGGCAACGGACGTATCACGGATTTTGAGGAGAAACCCGAGAATCCCAGAAGCAATCTGGCCAGCATGGGTATCTATATATTTAATTGGAAGACATTGAAGGAGGCGCTCGTGACCAATGCCAGTCAGCCCGCGCTTGACTTCGGTAAGCATGTCATCCCGTATTGCCATCAGAAGGGCTCACCTCTGTATGCGTATGAGTTTAACGGATACTGGAAGGATGTAGGAACCCTCAGCTCATACTGGGAAGCCAACATGGAGCTGATCGACATAGTGCCCGAGTTCAACCTCTATGAGGAATACTGGAAGATCTACACCCGCAGTGAGATCCTTCCTCCTCAGTACTTATCCAGCGAGAGCGTGACTGAGCGCAGTATCATCGGCGAAGGCTGTGAGATCTATGGTAAAGTCTACAATTCCGTTATCGGTTGCGGCGTGACCATCGGCAAAGATACCATAGTACGTGACTCCATCATCATGAATAACACCGTGATAGGCAGCGGCTGTGAGATCTATAAGGGTATCGTGGCAGAGAATACGGTGATATCCGATGGCGTCAAGATGGGTATCGGTGAAGAGGCCGAGAATGAGACCGATCCTCATATCTATAACCACGGAATGGTCACGATCGGAGAGAAGAGTTTCATTCCTCAGGGTATTAGCATCGGTAAGAATTCTGTTGTATTCGGTAAGACCGATCCCGCTGATTATCCCGGCGGATCGCTTGCGAGCGGCAAAACTTTGATAAAGGCAGGTGATGAGCGTTGAGAGCGGTAGGAATAATTCTGGCAGGCGGTAATAACCACCGTATTAGAGAACTTACGACTAAGCGTGCGGCATGCGCTCTGCCTATAGCAGGCAGTTACAGAAGTATAGACTTCGCATTGAGCAATATGTCCAACGCTCATATTAATAAGGTAGCGGTATTCACGCAGTACAACGCAGGCAGCTTAAACGAGCACTTAAGCTCATCCAAGTGGTGGGATTTCGGACGTAAGCAGGGCGGACTGTTCGTGATCACTCCTTCCGTGACAGCCGAGAGCAACGCATGGTATCGCGGAACGGCAGATGCGATAGCACAGAACATCTCCTTCCTCAAGAGCAGCCATGAACCCTATGTGGTAATCTCCTCCGGAGACTGTGTATATAAGCTTGACTACAACAAGCTTCTCGAGTATCATATCGACAAGAAAGCTGATATAACAGTTGTATGCAAGGATATGCCTACTGATTTCAATCTTGAGAGATTCGGTACGGTCAAGATAGGTAAGGATGACCGCATCGAGGAATTCGAAGAGAAGCCCGTGGTAGCCAAATCCAACACCGTATCCTGCGGTATCTATGTCATGAGACGCCGTCTCCTGATAGAGATGATCGAGAGATGTATCGAAGAGGACAGATATGACTTCGTCAATGATGTACTTGTCAGATACAAGGATATGAAGCATATCTGCGGCTATAAGATGACGGATTACTGGAGCAACATCGCATCAGTGGATGATTACTTCAGGACCAACATGGATTTCCTTCGTCCGGAGATACGTGATTACTTCTTTAAGCAGTATCCGGATATCTACTCCAAGGTTGACGATCATCCGCCGGCAAAATACAATGTCGGAGCGGCAGTGCATAACTCACTGATATCCTGTGGCTGTATAGTCAACAGCGTTGTTGAGGATTCGGTAGTATTCAAGAAAGCATACATCGGCAGCAACTGCTATATTAAGAATTCTATAGTACTTAACGATGTGTATATAGGTGACAATACCCACATTGAGAACTGCATCGTCGAGAGTCACAGTACAATACGCGCGAATTCGTATTATAAAGGCGAAGGCGGCATACAGATAGTTACTGAACAGAATGACCGATATGTGATCTGATGCCTTCCATATGGCGGATGGACGGAGAGTCTGTTTGCTATAACTTTCAGGGATGAGCGGACATCCCGGGAACAGGAGAGAAGACAATGACAGTAACGGATGTGAGAGTGAGGAAGATCGACGGTGAAGGTAAGATGCGTGCAGTGGCATCCATCACGATTGATGATGAGATGGTAGTGCATGATATCAAGATCATCGAGGGAGATCGGGGCTTATTCATCGCTATGCCCAGCAAAAAGGGCGCAAACGGCGAATACAGAGATATAGCTCATCCGATCAATTCCGAGACCAGAAGCAGATTACAGGATCTGATCCTGGATGCTTACAGCAAGGTTGAAGCAGAAGCGGAATAATCCCTTTACTCTGAACTACGAGACCCCGGGCGCGGACGGACCGTGTCCGGGGGTTTTACTGTAACCGGAAACAACTGGGAGATACAGACATGTACGTGATAGCCGGACTCGGCAATCCCGGAACCAAATATGCACATACCAGACACAATGCGGGATTCGATACGATCGATATCCTGTCGAACCGTTATGGGATACCGCTGAGGAGGAGACTCTTTAAGGGACTCTATGGAAAAGGCACGATAGACGGCATCCGTGTGATCCTGCTCAAGCCTCAGACCTATATGAATGCATCCGGTGACTGTATTCAGCCGCTGTGCCGCCACTATAAGGTCGATACCGATAATGAACTGATCGTCATATCGGACGATATCTCCATGGGTGTGGGACGTCTCAGAACCCGCAAGAGCGGATCGGCCGGCGGACATAACGGACTCAAGAGTATAATCGCGCGCCTCGGCAGCGACGGCTTCACCCGTATCAAGATCGGAGTAGGCGACAGAGAGGCCGGAGGCGACCTCGTGAAGCATGTTCTGGGGCGTGTGACCGGCGAGGATGCGCAGACCTTGCATGATATGCAGGAGCGCGCCGCAGATACGGTGGTCGCTATCCTCACAGAGGGCGTGGATAAAGCGATATCGAAGTATAATTGCTAGATGCCCCGAGCTGTTTAGACCAGGTCCCGGCATATATATGGTTTCTCACAGACCATCCGGAGGCGTTGGTGCTTGGCGAGGTATTTCACGAGCCTAGCAGAGTTTCACGATAGTGAAACGGCTACTTCGCGAAGCGAAGTATACTTGGCGAGGTATTTCACGAGCCTAGCATCCGTTACGCCGGAGTATGAGCGAGAGCGAGTCTGTGATGAAACTTTATATATGACGGGACCGGATGGAACCGGAATAAGGAGCATACATGAGAGCTCTGCTGTCTCCCGTAAGGGAGATGCCACAATATAACGAGATGAAGACCACCCTGGCGAAACGCGCCGGGGCGATTGCCGTTACGGGCTGCGTAGGTTCACAGAAACTCAACATGGTATATGCTCTCGGTGAGGGCTACCGTGTGCGCCTGATCATCACGTATTCCGACGCCAGATGCCGTGAACTCTGCGAGGATTACCTTTTCTACGATCGTAACACCTATATTTTCCCTGCCAAAGACATGATATTCTACGAGGCCGACGTCTCGGGCAACCAGATAGAGCGCCAGCGCCTGATGTGCCAGCGAGCTCTCCTGGAGAACCGTCCCATGACGATGATCACGACATGGAGCGCGCTCATGATGCCGTGTGTATGTCCGGAGATCATCCGTGACGGTGTGATCCGTATCTCGACCCAGATGACGATGGATCTGCATGCGATCACGGCGATGCTGGTGAAGCTCGGATATGAGAAAAGGGATATGGTTGAGAATCCCGGTGAATTCTCCGTGCGGGGAGGGATCCTGGACATATTTGACATCACCGAGGAGAATCCCTACCGTATAGAACTCTGGGGAGATGAAGTCGATTCCATCAGGAGTTTCGATGTACAGTCACAAAGGTCGATACTTAAGACCGAACGCGTATCCATATATCCCGCAACGGAACTGGTCAT
>JAEEGL016129487.1_pt1 | contig 15612 bp, 12 predicted proteins | sample 9134231 | NCBI WGS metagenome assembly JAEEGL01 (sample SAMN16246548, study PRJNA631951) | gut metagenome | biome: gut microbiome; feature: rumen; material: fiber-attached | host: Bos | place: Iran: Karaj | collected 2018-10
CATCGACCAGTGCCCCGTCGGAGCTATCTCCGAAGGCGACATCTACAAGATTGACGCTGACACCTGCGTTAGCTGCGGTACCTGCGCTGACGCTTGCCCCACCGGTGCAATCGTTGAAGGATAATCGAAACAAAGATGTAACAACTAAAGCCCTGCCTCAGCGCAGGGCTTTTTCTCACTAAAAATCCCAGCCTTATTGCTATTATATATGAAAAATGTAATCAATTTCCTGCTCCTTGTCTGTTTCATCGCTGCCGTCTTTTTGTTCGCCTCGTGCAAAAAGACCCCCGAGGATCTTATCGTCGGCACTTGGAAATGCTCTTCCGTTTCCCTCGACCCCAGTGTCTTTACCGAAGCGCAAAGGATTATCGATGTGTACTCCTCCTCCACCTTTGTCTTCACCAAAGAAAAATACTTGGTAACCCATATCGGGAACGAAACAGGCTACGGCTTCTATGCCATCAACGGCGACAAATTGGCCTTCAATATTAATGGACGCGAAGACGCCATCATGGCACATATCAATCAACTCGACAGCAAGACGCTCTCGTTCACTTATAACGAGAAAGCCTACGACCAGGACGAGAACGGCCAAGGCCGCTACATCAACGTTGCCGTCACCCTGGTTTTCGACAAAGCGAAGGATGCCCGTAACTAATTGTCTTCCCGGGTATGAACGAAAGGCACCGCATCAAAAGGCTCAACTTCCTGCGCTTTGCGCTCGCTTTCCCTCGCAGCGTGTGGCTCAATTTCCGCCTGCTGCCCTTTAGGCAAGCCCGACGGCTCCCTTTGCTTGTCTCCCACCGCACCAAAATCCACAACCTTTCGGGGCATATCCTTCTTCACTCCGACCGACTCCGTGTGGGTCTTGTCAAGATAGGCTTCAACACCTGCCAGCAGACCGATTTCCCCCGCCAACGCACCCTCCTCAACCTCCGCGGCACCCTCCACATCATGGGCGAGTGTGCCATCGGGGCAGGTGCCAGCATCGAAGTCTCCGAAACCGGCACCCTCACCCTCGGCGACCGCTTCAACCTCGGCCCTTCGTCGCTCATAGTGTGCAACCATCAAATCTCTTTTGGCGACCATGTGCAGACCTCCTGGTGCTGCACCCTCATGGATACCGACCAGCACCGCCTTTTCGACTCCGCGGGACAATGGTGCAACCCCGACCGCCCTGTCTGCATCGCACACCATGTGTGGCTCGGATGCCACGTAGTCGTTACCAAAGGCTCCTCTCTCCCGCCACACACCACCGTCGGGGCCATGAGCTGCCTCCACGGCTCCTTCGACGAGGAACACACCATCCTTGCCGGCAACCCCGCCACGGTAATCCGCTGCGGCGTCACCCGCGAGTGGTAGCCCCACCGTCGCCTGTTTTACACTTTTTTCCCACTTGTTTTACACTTTAAAAGTGTAAAACAAGTGTAATACAACCGTCAAAAAAGTGTCCTTCGGGATAATGTAGGGGCTGATGAAGAAACAATCTGATATTGATATTTTTGCCGGTAATGGTATTTAGATTTGCATTTTTTTTGAAAAAATGTATATATTTGCATAATGAAGAATGAATGTTTTATTTGTAATATATTGAAATATAACCAATTATATGTATAGCAATATGAATAATATGAGGATAAAAAAAATTTTTGCCCTGTTTTTTACTATTTTTGCGGGGTGTTTCTGCGCTCGGGCTTCCGGTAGTCTATCCGGTGGCACTTGAAACTTTTGAGAATATTTGTTCGGAATAATAAAACCAAACTATATATATATTAAACAATATAATATTTCGCACGATGAAAAGGTTTTTTATTACTACAGCATTGACACTGCTTTGGGGTGGAGTGATGATGGCACAGTCTCCTACACCGCAGCGCGACACCATTGTGGGACGCGAGGTGACATACCATTATATCCCACAATGGGTTGATTTTCATGATACGGTATTTCCGGATTATATTAATCCAGCAGCATCATTTATTGTTAGTTATAATTATCCGGGGGCATTTGCTGCAGATGAAAGATACGAGTATGCCGAGCTGCATGTTACTGATACTCCGCTCAACATTATTGGGTTGGCAGTATGTGCCGGATTTTACCCATACGAGTGGCAGTTTAATCCAGTGTCGGATACCGATTGGACTCATGCCAGTGATTTCTTAGGTCTGTACGAGCATGTGGGAGACTCCATGCGGCTGTTGGCATGTGAGGAGTTCAATCTTGTCGACACCGCCCGCTGGATGGAGTGTGGCTATGATGGAATTGTACCTGGTAGAATTGCGACTCTTCCTGTATATGAACGTTATTTTGAAAAACCTGTCACTGTCAGGGATTCGTTCTATGTGTCTTGCACAATCCGCACTATTGGTTTGGTGAATCAAACAGGACTGCGGGACAATTATACTATTTATTATGCAAATTATGTTTGGGATGGTACTTATGAATATGGTTGTGGCATTCGTGTAGCGGTAAGGGGTGCCGAGGACTCGCAATATCCGGATTGGTTGTTTTATAAATTGATGCAAGATGGTTATTCTGGCTCACCGTTATTCTTGTTTGCCATCTTCGACACCACAGGCATGGGACTGACCCCGCATTGCGACAGCGTTCAAGGGCTGCATCAGGCTTCGGCGTGGGACAACAACACTTTGCTGCTGTGGGACAGCGTACCGGGACAGGTGTCGTGGCAGCTGGCTGTGGGGCTTGCCAACGAGGACCCGGAGGGTTACAGGACACACACCGTCTTCACCCCCAGCAAGGCTCTCTACAACTTGGAGTACAACACCACCTACGCCGTGCGTGTAAGAGGCAAGTGCGAAGGGAGGGAGAACTTCAGTGCATGGAGCGACACGATACAGTTCACGCTGTCGGATCGGCAGGGAATAGGCTCCGCAGTGGACCGCTACACCTATTTGTACCCCAATCCGGCAAGCCACAGGGTTGCGGTGTTTTCATCCTTCGGCCTGTCGCGTGTTGAGTTGTATGACCTTAACGGTCGCATGATGTATGGTCAGGACTGCAAAGGCCACTCTGCCATGATAGATGTCTCCGGCTGGCCGGATGGGACTTATATAGCCATAGTCCGCACACAGGCGGGAGCCACCTCGCAGAAGGTGACCATCAGGAAGAACTAAGGCCTGCTTTTGGCGGTGGGGGATTGGAGTAAAGATTAGAGCTGTTTGAGCCGTTGGCTGTATTGGGCGGCGAGTTTCTTGTTTTTCAACTTGGTGTATACCAACACCAGACGGTCCAGCACGTCGGGGTCGTTGGGGTCTATCTTCTCGGCTCGCAACAGGTGGCGGAGGGCATTGTCGTAGTCGGCGAGGGCGATATGGGTGTAGGCAAGGTGTTTCAAGATGGTGATGTCGGAGGGGAACAGCTGTGCGGCGCGATGGGCTATGCGGCGCATGTGCAGCACGATGGCGGTGTCGTCGGGGGTGGGCTTGTCGGTGTTGTCGATTTCGTCGGCAAGGGTGTAGAGGTAGTCCTGTATGCCTTCGAGCATCAGCTCGCGTCCGCCACCGTTGAGGTTGGGGAACTGCCAGCGGTGGTTGATGCGGTCGGAGTGGTCGAGGGTTTGGATGATTTCGTCGGCAAAGGGTTGCCACTGTTTTATTTGACCAAGGAAATAGGTCTTGCCGAAACGGAGGTCGAGGCGGTCGGGGAAGAGCCGGATGGCTTGGTCGATGACGAGGACGGCACTGTCGGCGGCTATGACCGACGAGGTGTTGGTGGCCTGGCCTATGTGGTAGTTGAAACGGGCGATGTATAGGTCTATGTCGTCGGGCATGGCTTGCTGCCATTCGGCAAGGGTCTGCCTTTGAAGGGCGAGGTTGTCGTCGTTGAGGGCGTCGTAAAAAGTGTCGGACCAGGATTGTGCCACGGTGGTGGACACAAAGGCCAGCAACAGCGCGAGGATGGTGTTCCGTTTCATTGCAATGAGTGTTTTATGGCAGGCGGGTGCCTGTTGTTTTGGGGATTGTTTCACGCTGCAAAGATACACAATATTTTTCGCTTTTCGACGTTTTTTTATTCAAACTACCGCTATTTAAGAATTAATGGTGGCGGGAATGGCTCCCGCCAATGATTTTGAGAAAGAGTATGAAGTTTCTATTGGTTACCCCGCCGCTCACGCAGCTCAACACTCCCTATCCCGCCACGGCGGTGTTGAAAGGCTGGCTGCAGGCTCAGGGCTATGAGGCTGTGCAGGCCGATTTGGGCATCGAGACAGTGGACCGGATGTTCACCTCACGTTGGCTGCGAGGTGTCGCCCGCGGGCGGCATCGGGACTACTTGTTGTCGGCTGCCGAAGTAATCGAACCGGTGATGAGATTCCTGCGGGGTGGCGACACCACGGCGGCTTGGCGCATAGTGAACGGCTCTCTGCTGCCCGAGGGGCCGCGGTTTGAGAGCGTGGAGGATTTGGAGTGGGCTTTCGGAACGGCGGGCGTCGCCGACAGGGCGAGGTATCTGGCCACTTTGTTCTTGGAGGACGTGGCGGACGCTGTCCGCGAGGAGGTGGATGAGCATTTAGGCCTGGTGAATTATGCCGAGCATCTGGCAACCTATGCCCCCACGTTCGACGAGCTGGCAGCGGCTTTGCAACGCCAGCCCACCGAGGTGGATGCGCTGATGCTTGAGTTGCTGCAGGGCTATATGGAGCGCGAGCGGCCCCGGGTGGTATGCCTTTCGGTGCCTTTCCCCGGTTGCCTCTATGGCGCGTTGCGTTGCGGTCAGTGGCTGCGGCGCGAGTGGCCGGAGGTGAAGGTCTGCATCGGTGGCGGATTTGTGAATACCGAGTGGCGGCAGTTGAGCGACGGGCGGGTGTTCGACTATTGCGATTTCATCACGCTGGATGACGGCGAGCTGCCCTTGCAGCGCATCGCCGAATGGCTGCAGGGCCGTTGCACGGAGCGGGATTTGGTTAGGACTATGTGGCGACGGGACGACGGCACTGTGGTATGGCAGTTGCTGAATAGTGACAGGGTGGTTGAAAATGGTTTGCCGGACTTCGGCGGGCTGCCGTTGGAGAAGTATCTCTCCACTGCCGACATGACCAACGCCATGCACCGCATGTGGAGCGACGGGAGATGGAACAAGGTGATGATGGCGCACGGCTGTTATTGGCACCGCTGTGCTTTCTGCGACACCACGCTGGATTATATAGGCCGTTTTGTGGCACCCACGGCGGCGTCGGTGGTGGATATGATGGAGCGCGTCATGGCGCAGACTGGGGTGAGCGGCTTCCATTTTGTCGACGAGGCTCTGCCCCCGAAGCTGTTGAAGGAGGTGTGCGAAGAGATAGTCAAACGTGGATTGGTGGTGACCTTCTGGGGCAATATCCGCTTCGAAAAGGCTTACACGGCCGAGATGTGCGACCTCCTGTCGCAGGCGGGTTGTGTGGCGGTGAGCGGTGGGCTGGAGGTGGCTTCGGACAGGTTGTTGAAATTGATGGACAAGGGGGTGACTATCGAACAGACGGTGCAGTCGTGCCGTCATTTCCGCGATGCGGGTATCATGGTGCATACCTATCTCATGTACGGCTTCCCGACGGAGACGTTGCAGGAGACCCTCGGCGCGTTGGACACCGTGCGGCGTATGTTCGACGAGGGCATTGTGCAGAGCGCTTTTTGGCACCGCTACGCCATGACCTGCCACAGCCCTTCGGGGCAGCACCCCGAGCGGTACGGCGCGCAGCGTTGCACAGATGTGCCTAATCCATTCTGTAATAATGAGGTGGACTGGCAGCCGTTGCACGGGGGTGAGCAGTTCGACTACGACATCGACGAGGTGGGACGCGGCCTGCGTGTAGCCACCTACAACTACATGAACGGCCTCGGCCTCGACCAGCCAGTCAAAAGCTGGTTCCCCGGAATAAGATTCAAAAAACCGAAGAAAAACCAGTCGTCTTAGTCCCTCCTATGGAAAAAGAAACAAAAAACACATGGCTTTTCGGCTGGTGGCCGGTGGTGTTGCTGGCAGTCTTTTCAGTGGTGAGCCTGTCGCTGTTCTATTTCCCGCGGCAGCCGCAAGACCTTGTGTCTATGACCGAGCCGAGCAACCGCTGTGAGTGGACAGGCAAACGGGAAGTCTTTCCTCTGTCGGGGCTACTGCTTGGTATGGGCTACAGTTGCATGGAGCTGTATGGGCAGCCGGCCGAGTTCTACACCGATTTCCAGATGCCCTATTTTGGGGATGACGACAGCGTGCGGCTGTGGATAAGGCAGGGAGACTACGACAGGCTGCAGCAGGCCAAAGCCGAGGGCAGCGACGAGCGGCATAGGATAAAGGCGTACAGGATGGACGTGCTCGACCCCTATGTGGGCTGGCAACGCTATGTGGCGCAGCATCCCCACGGCTCCGGTACCAGCTTCGCCCTCGGCGCCCTGGCAGGCATCCTCAGCCTAATCCTGCTGATAAAGAAAGTCTTCTATTCCTGAAAAACAAAAGGTAACCTCTAAAAATTGCCCCTAAAAAGGGCGCATTCATGATAATCATTTTTGAATATTAAACACGAATAGCCATGTAATGACCATAAATTCATGACAATTAATGATAATTCATGTTTTTAAGAATCATTACCATGAATTCTCATTGCAAAGATTTTTTTATAATAATTGGAGGTTGCCATAACTCCCAGCCCAAGACCCAACTCCCCAACCACATCAGAAGAAAGAGAAGAGGTTAATTCCGAACTGTTACACTGTAACGCTGTAACGCATCATAAGAGGATACCTCCCTGCAGCCGTCGGTAAGTCGATTTGGGATGATTCACCCCAGCGGGGTGAGATTTGAATAACACCGTACATTGCGCAGTGCGGTGACAGAATAAACTCACTCATAGCGTCCCGAAGGGACGCGACACAAAAACAAACAGATAGAACCCTCCTTAAAGAATCCCCGCAACAGCACATTCCCGCATCCCAACACCCCACTGTTATCGGAAAAGTGTATTTTTTGCATGTCCATTTTATCGGAAAAGTGTATCCTCTACCCATAACGGCACCACCTACCTGTCAATAAACTTTATCATGTTCTTACAGCAGTAATTAGCCCATTCCCGCATTGATGCAATAACACATTCATTATTTTTTTGCCAATCCAGAAAAAATGAGTATCTTTGCAAACAAAATGTTCTGCTTATGACCCCAGAAGAAAAAGCGAGAATCAAGATTGACCAGATGTTTGATGATGCTGGCTGGTGGTTGACAGGGATTTCTATTCGCCAACCATTACCGCTGCCGCTATCAGGGAAGGTCTCTTGGACGGCAATAGAGAAGCCGACTATTTCTTGTTTATCAATGGTATGGCCGTTGGGGTTTTGGAAGCAAAACGTAAAGAAAAGGATGTAACCGATAGCGAGGTATGTGAACAGGCCGAGATGTATGCCCGAAGCGTTCCCCAATATTATAAGGCTTATTCCCGTCCGTTGCCTATCATCTATCAATCGAATGGCGAAGAAACCTATTTCCGTGACTTCCGCGATGAAGAGGGCGGGCTTATCGAGATTAATCGCATCCATACCCCAAAAGAAATTGTAAAGATGCTGGGCATCGACGACCCCTACGCGGGATTGCCAACCTTGAAGAAAAAAGGTTTGCGCGATTGCCAGTATGAGGCCATCACGGAACTTGAAGGCAGTTTCCGCGCGGGACAGAAACGTGCCTTGATAGCATTGGCTACCGGTGCTGGTAAAACATACACTGCCTGTTTGGCCTCCTATCGCTTCTTGGCATTCACACCGATGAAACGCATCCTCTTTCTGGTTGACCGAAACAATCTTGGCAAACAGGCAGAAGGAGAGTTCGGGATGTTCCGTCTGACGGAGAATGGCGACCCGTTCAACACCATCTATACGGTGAATCGCCTGAAATCAGCTGAAGTGCCGTCCGACAGCAACGTGGTCATCTCCACCATTCAGCGTCTTTTCTCTCTCCTCGCGGGGAAAGAAATTGTTGATAATGATGATGACGACGAAGACACCGCTACAGGAGAAGTGCAGCTGCCTGGAAACATCACCCTTCCTCCTGACTTCTTCGACTTGATTATCATCGACGAGTGCCACCGTTCCATCTATGGCAACTGGAAGAAAGTGTTGGATTATTTCCACACGGCCAAGATGATAGGACTGACGGCGACACCTGTTCCTGAAACAAAGGCTTTCTTCAATAACAACATCGTGGTCAATTACACATTAGAGCAATCCATTGTGGACGGCGTGAATGTGGATGCCCGTGTTTATCGCATCAAGACGGAGGCCACAGAGAACGGTGGCGCTATCTTGAAAGGCGACAAACTGAGACGGATGACACGATACACAGGCAGGGTGGAAACCATCCGCAACGAGGAGTCGAAGAACTACACGAAGGAGGAGCTTAACCGCAGCATCATCAATCCGGCGCAAATCAAGCTCGTGCTGGAAACCTATCGCGATGCTGTCTATACTGAGATGTTCACCGACCCTCAGCGTGAACAGAATATGGATTATCTGCCCAAGACGCTTATTTTCGCGCTGAACGAAATCCACGCCAACAATATCGTGACTATTGCAAAGGAAGTGTTTGGCCGGACAGACAACAAGTTTGTACAGAAGATTACCTACTCCTCGGGCGACAGCAACGAGTTGATCCGTCAGTTCCGCAACGACAAGGAATTCCGTATAGCGGTCACCTGCACGCTGGTGGCAACGGGTACGGATGTGAAACCTCTCGAAGTGTTGATATTCATGCGCGATGTGGCATCCGAGCCTCTTTATATCCAGATGAAGGGTCGCGGAGTGCGCACTATTGGCGACGACCAGTTGCGCAACGTCACACCCAATGCCTTTAGCAAGGATTGCTTCTTTCTCGTAGATGCTGTAGGTGTAACCGAGAGCCATAAGACAGTAACAAGTCCAAGCTCTGGTGAAACCGAGAAAAATATCACGCTGAAACGGCTGTTGGAGTTGTTGGCTCATGGTAACGTGAACGACGACTATTTGCGCTTGATTGCAGCCAAACTCGCACGTATCTACAACAAGTGCAATGACAAACAGCGTGAAGAGTTTAAAAGAATGGCCCACAGTGGTATGCAGGAAATTTCGGCTGCCATCTTCGATGCTTTGGAGAAAAACACTTTGCCTCCATACGAAAACATTGATGAGCCGAATCTTGAACGTAAAGGGTTGGTGGCTCCGCTGACACATCACCCCGAGGCGCGTCAGTATCTGCTTATCCTTGCGGCTGGTTTTGTGGAAACGCTTATGCCTGGCGAAGACCAGTTGATCTCCAAAGGATTCTCACTAGAGGAAGCAACGGAACTTACTTCGGCTTTTGAGAGCTACTGCGATGAACACCAGGACGAGATAGAGGCGCTTCGAATGATATACAACAACGAGGGCGAGCCTTTGACCTACGATATTCTGAAAGACTTGGAAAACAAGCTGAAGATGGCCAACAACCGCTTCCAGACGTCCCGCATTTGGAACTCGTATGCCATTGTGAACCCCAATTCCGTCAAGAAGCATACTACCAAAGAGGAAAAAGAGGCGCTCACCAATATCATACAGCTGGTACGTTTCGCCAACCATCAAATAGAGAAGCTGGAAAGCCTATACCCATTGGCACAGCAGCGCTTTAACCTGTGGTATGGTCAGATGCAGCGCACGGTGACAGAGTCTCAGATAGCCATCATCCGGCAGGTGGTGGATTATATCGCTTCCAACGGAGCCTGCACCATCAAGGACATCATCGACGACGACAAGACGCGTGCTGCCCAGCTTATCAAGGCTTTTGGCGGTAAGCAGCAGGCCGACGAAGCCCTTGTGTCACTTTCGAAATTCTTACTTTATAGAAAAACCGCATCTTAATATATGGCCGATATACATATCATAGATTCAATCAGATTAAACCATAAAGGTTTATGTGTCCTTGATGAAAATAGTAAATGGGTAAGGCTGCACAAACAGCAAGGAGACCTTGATGGTGCATGCGCTATATATTCACTTGTCATGGCAATGTTATGTAAAAGTCTGCTTGCTGATGATGATACACAGGTGTACAACCGACCGGATAGAAGAACAGATAAAGGAAAATTCCTCTATCAGTTTTTCAATGAAAGGGGTATGATCAGGGACGGCTATTCGTATGTTACTTTAGCTAAAGAAATTAATGATTCTCCTTTCGATATTAAAGCAACAAGAAAATGCCCCAGGACGAACAACGACAGAATAAAACTGATTTCAGATTATATCTACGACAATACACCTGTTATTATATCTGTCGTATTCCCTAAAAAAGACGATAATAACGGCTCGCATGCACTCCTTGCTATTGGCATAGAAGTGGATTCTAACGATACTATTACAAAAATACTTTGTTTGGATCCTGGTTATCCATCACCAAATTATTCTTCATGGAACTGTTTTATTGATGTGTCAAAAGAAACAAAATCTGATTATCCTTTCAACTGTGTCAGCGAAAATACACACTATAAAGTTCGTTTAGACGATATGCTGATTATTGAATAGACGAAGAAATAATATAATCCTATTAAATATTAACCATTATATATGGCAAATACGAAAGAAACATCGCTTACCAAGAAAGTCTGGACGCTGGCCACAACTCTTGCTGGACAGGGAATAGGCTTTACCGACTATATCACCCAGCTCACCTACCTTCTCTTCCTGAAGATGGACGATGAGAACGTGAAAACCTTCGGCGAAAACTCTGCCATTCCAGAGGGCTATCGCTGGAATGACCTTGTGGGGCTGGATGGTCTCGACCTAATCAAACAATACGAGAAAACGCTGGAAACGCTGAGCAAGGAGGAAAACCTTATCGGCACCATCTTCGTAAAGGCCCAGAACAAAATCGACAAGCCTGTCTATCTTCGCAAGGTGATTACATTGATTGACGGAGAGGATTGGCTGGTGATGGATGGCGATGTGAAAGGTGCCATCTATGAGAGTATCCTTGAAAAGAACGGACAGGACAAGAAGAGCGGAGCCGGACAGTATTTCACACCGCGTTCCCTCATCTCGGCTATGGTCGATGTCACCCGTCCGCAAATCGGCGAGACGGTTTGCGACCCTGCTTGCGGTACAGGTGGCTTCTTGCTGGCTGCTTACGACTATATGAAAGACCAGTCGCAAGACAAGACCAAGCGCGATTTTCTGCGCGAAAAGGCACTTACGGGCTATGACAACACGGCTCTTGTGGTGACATTGGCCTCGATGAATCTCTATCTGCACGGCATCGGCACCAACCGCAGCCCTATCCTGTGTGAGGACTCGTTGGAGAAACAACCACAGCAGTTGGTGGATGTCATTCTGGCCAATCCTCCTTTCGGCACCCGTCCGTCCGGCAGCGTGGATATCGACCGCCCTGATTTCTATGTGGAGACCAAGAACAACCAGCTGAACTTCCTCCAGCACATCATGGTGATGCTGAAGAATACGGGGCGCGCCGCTGTGGTGCTGCCCGACAACGTGCTGTTTGAAGGTGGTGCCGGTGAGACCATCCGCAAAGAACTGCTCAAGAACTTCAACCTGCACACCATCCTCCGTCTGCCCACGGGCATCTTCTATGCCCAAGGTGTAAAGGCCAATGTGCTTTTCTTCAAGAAGGGTGAGCCGACCAAAGAAGTGTGGTTCTACGACTACCGCACAGGCATCAAGCACACCCTGGCCACCAAGCCCATGTTGCGCCATCACCTCGACGATTTTGTGGCTTGCTACAACGCCGACAACCTCTCCGCAAGAGAGGAAACCTACAACGCCGAAACCAACCCTAATGGCCGTTGGCGTAAATACAACGTCAAAGAATTGTTGCAGCGCGACAAGACCAGTCTCGATATCACTTGGATTAAGCAGACAGACGACGATAACGATATGACATTGGCCGAGTTGATGGCCACCATTCAGCAAAAGAGCGACAACATCAGCAAGGCTGTGACCGAATTACAAAAGTTGTTGAAGAATATCGAAGAATGAGAAATCATGATAACGAAAGACGAAATACAAGAGCTGCTGCATAGCACAGAGACATACCGTGTAGAGCGGACTGTCTCAACGGGCGATATGGATAAGTTTCAGGAAGCGATTTGTGCTTTTTCAAACGACCTGCCCAACTCGCGTAAAAAAGGTTACCTCATCATAGGCGCCCACGATAATGGTCAATTATCTGAGTTGAAGGTCACGGATGACTTGTTGAAGAAGATTGCAGCCATCCGTAGCAATGGCAACATTCTGCCAATACCCGTGATGAATGTTGACAGGTACGAATTTCCTGAAGGCGACTTGTTGGTTGCGGAAGTAAGTCCTTCGGACTTACCCCCTGTACGTTATCGTGGTCGTACTTTTATTCGTATCGGTCCTCGCCGTGATATAGCAACGGAGGCTGAAGAACGCATCCTGGCGGAACGAAGGATGTCGTTTATGGCCACCTTCGACACCACACCTTGCTTTGCAGCCAAACTTAGCGATATCAACACCGATTTGCTGCATGACAAATATCTGGTGCCGCTTTTGGGTAAGGATGTTGTCGATTCTGACTCTCGCCCAATAGAGGAACAAATGGCAGCTGTCGGCATGTACGATACAGAGCACTGTTGTCCCACTTATGCTGCACTCGTGTTGTTTGGACACAAGCCCCGTCGCTTTATGCCTGGCCTCTATGTCCAGTATGTCAATTTCCGAGGCAAGGATGTGACCAGCGAAGTGATTAACGAGATGCAGCTGGAGGGTAACTACTGCGAGGTGTTGCCTCGCCTGGAGTCGCTTTTGGAAATGTCCGTCATCAAAAAGAAACCAGTGTTTGTATCAATCTTGCGCGAGGAGATGGTGAACAACTATCCCTATAATGCTATTCGCGAACTGTTGCTGAATGCCTGTATGCATCGTGACTTGCAGAGTAACACACCGCTTCGGTTCTATGAGTATGCCGACCATCTGGAAATATTGAATCCAGGAGGTTTGTATGGCAATGCACGTCCAGAGAATTTCCCCAGCGTGAACGACTATCGCAACCCACTCGTGGCAAGTGCCATGAAGACTATGGGCTATGTGAATATGTTCAATCGTGGAGTAGGACAGGTGCAGACAGATTTGAAAGAGAACAAGAATAAACCCGCGCTGTTTGATGTCAGTCTGATAACGGCTTTTAAGGTAAACGTGCTCTCTACTTTTGTGGATACCCAAAGTGATACCCAAAGTGATACCCAAGGTGATACTCAAAGTGGCACTCAAGATGGCACTCAAGAAACTACGGGGAAAAGTACGTTGAAAAGTACGTTGAAAAGTACGTTGAAAAGTACGTTGAAAAGTACGTTGAAAGGTACAAAGAAGAAGATAGTAGAGATAATGGCTAATGATTCTACTGTTACAATACCACAAATAGCGGAACAACTTAAGAAAGACCCTCGCGGAATAGATAAACATATTAAACAACTCAAAGAGCAAGGGTTCATCAAACGTATTGGAGGCGACAAAGGCGGCCATTGGGAAATAGTAGATAATTAACTTAGTCACTAATCAAAAAAAGTGACCAAGTTAAAAATGATTGTTTATGGACACAAAGAAACTACGCCAGAAGATACTCGACCTCGCCATTCGTGGCAAGCTCGTCCCCCAAGACCCCAACGACGAGCCTGCCATTGAACTTTTTAAGCGCATCAACCCCAAGTTTGAACCTTGCATAAATGAACTAGATGATATCCAACTTCCAGATAGTTGGTGTTGGACAACATTGGAGTCTGTATCTACAGATTCGGCAGATGGCCCATTTGGTAGCAACCTCAAAAAAGAACACTATACATCAAATAAAGAGGTCCGTATCATTCAATTAAGCAACATTGGAGAGGAGGGTTGGAGAGAAGAGAACACCAAGTACACAACTTTTGAACACCTTAAGGATATTTCACGAAGCGAGGTGTTGCCTAACGATATTGTCATTGCAAAAATGATGCCAGCTGGGCGAGCCATATTGTGTCCAAATAATGAGCAGAAATATGTTTTATCTTCCGATGCAGTTAAATTTCATATTGTGGACAATGTTGATTGTAGATATATCCGATATGCTATTAATTCTGATATGTTTAGAAAACAAGTGTATGAGAATGTGCAAGGTGTAACTAGAGTTAGAACAAGTCTACAAAAGCTTCGAAAGTATTGTTTGCCAATTCCTCCTTATCAAGAACAACTGTGTATTTCAAATGAAATTAAACGTTGGTTTACCTTAATTGATGAATTGGAGAGCAATGAGGATGATTTGTTGAAGGCTATCAATAAAGCAAAGTCCAAAATCCTCGACCTCGCCATTCACGGTAAACTTGTACCCCAAGACCCCAACGACGAACCCGCCATTGAACTCTTAAAGCACATCAATCCTAAGTTTAATAGTTGTGATGGAGAAGATGATGTGCCTGAGGGATGGGAAGTCGCTTCGTTTAAAACTGTTTGTGACACAATATCTAGTAAACCATATCAGATATTACAAAGTGAGATTAAAGACTCAGGTAAGTTTCCTGTGATAAGTCAAAGTGCAAATTATATTGAAGGGTATAGTGATAGAGAAGAATGTGTTCTTCAAGTTAAAAATCCGGTTCTGATATTTGGTGATCATACAAGGGTATTAAAATATGTAGATTTTGATTTTATTGTAGGAGCGGATGGCGTTAAAATAATACAAACAAAATTAACTCCTAAATATGTCTACTATGTACTACTGTGTACAATTCATAAAATCCAAGGCAAAGGATATGCAAGGCATTTTAGTATTCTCTCCAATACACTAATTCCTGTTCCTCCTAGAGAGGAGCAACTCCGCATAGTGGTGAAGATAGAAGAAGTATTTAAGGCACTGGACGCATTATCCTAATCCCGGGATTATCGCCAAAAGCATCCTTAAGAATGGCCTTTACAAAATCGCCGGCATCAATGGTGATGTTCCGCTGCTGGTCTTCTGTCTCGTAAGTGTATTTGATTTCGAGAATCTTTACAAGACCCCAATTAATGGTTGCCACATAGGCATCCTCAAATGTTGTACCATCCTCCATTGTCTGGCTCGACGTAATGACATTCCCTTTGGAATCCCTGATTTTATCATCAATTTGAGGGAGGTAAATAAATTCATTGGGAACCTCGATATTATGCTCTTTTGCCCATACTTTATCTACCTTATACAAAGGACGTTCTATTTCTATGTGAAAACTTAACTTTATTTTTCCAATAATGGTTTCTTCTCCTTCGGGTTCATGCAATTCTTTGAGTGAAATTCTATACGCTTTCGCATATTGTTTTGCACCACTCTGAAACCCTTTCTTGGAAACCATTATACCCTCGACACCATCCAAATCTGCTAATACCCCTTGGAATGCACACACCTTCTCTTTTGGCACGTGGTTGCTGTAATTTTTGCACTCTATAGCCACCCGGTGTTTTACCCCATCCTTTTCGTACTCCCAATAGACATCAATCTGATGTATGCAACCCGAGCGACCGTCCAACTTAATATTGTGTTGGACATTTGCAATGTTAAGGTGGCGACAGTTCAGCAATTGCTGGTAAACCTCCTGCGTAAAACGCTCGTATTCTGTGTTAGGATTCATTACAGTAGCAATCTTAAATTAAAG
>JAEEGL013560140.1_pt1 | contig 15611 bp, 18 predicted proteins | sample 9134231 | NCBI WGS metagenome assembly JAEEGL01 (sample SAMN16246548, study PRJNA631951) | gut metagenome | biome: gut microbiome; feature: rumen; material: fiber-attached | host: Bos | place: Iran: Karaj | collected 2018-10
CCGGGAACAGTTGTAGCCAATAGTTCACTTACAACTGCATTTCCGATAGTTGTAACGTTAACAACTTTTCCAACCCTGTGCAAATTCAATTTTGACGAAGCTATTGAGTCATCATAAGTTTTACTCAATTGATTCACGAATATCCAGTCAGTAAATACATCATTTCCACTCACTCTAATACCATATTTCACGCAAACATCATCACCAGTAACTGCATTAACGGCTGTGAATTTATACATTGGCGTTCCAGTTAAAGGGAGTTTTTCAATTGATACATTAATATAATTTGCTGAAAATGGTACACCCAATAATGTTTTTAAAGCTGATGTTGATAAGTTACCAATTTTACCCTCACCATAAATAGCTTTTTTACTTGGTAAATCAATTAAATTTTTAATATCGTCTAATGATGTACACGCATTACAATCAACTAAGTTTGTTAAAGCTTCATTTTCCGCAGTAAGTTCTCTGTTTGTCATAGCGTATGGAACATAACCGCCGGTATAATCAGCATCTGCAATCATAGGCTTATATGTAATAGGTGTGCTTATGGCATATCCCGAAGCTACACGTAAATTACATACAATGCCGGTTGTCTTAGAACTAAGACTAAATTCACCGCCTCGGTAGTCCGAGATGTCAACAACATTTTCTTTGTATAAATATAGACACGACTTCGCCCATGCTGAATCACTTACTCCGCTTGTTAGGACATAATCACCAGCTTCTAAGTTAAAATTCCAAGTAAAATTAGTGTTTGCTGTTGAACCGCCACTTTCTGTAATAACTGTAATTGTATTATCATCATTAACTGTATAAGAAACACCATTCAATGTGTAAGTATTATTGTTCCATGTTCCCTCAACATTTAAAGCCTTACATTTATTCAAATCGAAAGGCAATCTATTAATTGCCCCATTTTCAGCAAGCACACTTACGTTGTTCGTTAAAGTCTGATTTTCCGCAGCAACCTCATCAATGGCAGCCTGGACTTTTGTTGCAGTCAATCCTGATGTTGTGTTTGTATAATTGACATCTGATGCTGATATAGAGCCATTGACCCACTTTTGTGCTGTGGCATCATAAACAAGGGATTGCCCAGCAGCCAGGGATGTCAATGCAACATCTGTGAGTCCGCTCAGACTTGTTGAGAGACCACTGATCTGGGATGCCACATAAGCCACAATGCCTCCGGCATTATAGACTGCCTGAGTCGGATCATAATTGGCTGCCATCATATCACCGGAGCCTGTGCCATTCTGACCATTGGTGACAGTGAATGGATATGTCTGACCATTTGTCAAAAGGACTGTGTATGTATCAACAAGTCCCTGTGTGGCTGTTTTTGTGATGCTGACAATGCCAACTCCGTCTGTGCCATTTGTGCCATCCTCTCCAGGCAGTCCCTGGATTCCCTGAGGTCCCTGAGGTCCCTGAGCTTTGATGTTTGTGTCTGTGTACTGTTGAGTTGTAAAATCATACACAAACCAATTGCCATTTGCTCCAATATATGGTCCATTGACAACTGCTGCCTCTGCTCTGGTGGCAGCTGCTGCTGCATTTGATGCAGATGTTCCGGCTGCTGTTGCGCTGGATGATGCTGACTGAGCACTTGAGCTTGCATTTGTTGCTGCTGTTCCGGCTGCTGTTGCACTAGAGCCAGCCTCCTGTGCATAATACTTTGAATTGTTGTGGTATTGAGGATCAGTGCTTGGCACAGGTACACCGCTCTTTGTACCAACAGCCCATGCCTCTGCCTCTTGTCCGTCACCACTTATCTGCTCGGACCAATATTTTGCATTATTATGGTACTGAGGATCATCTGGACCAACAGGCACTCCGTCCTTTGTACCAGCAGCCCATGCCTCTGCATTTTCCATCTCAGCCCTTGCAAGAGTCACAAGAGCTGGGACCTCTGTCTGTGAGAGGTCTGTTGTCCCATTTATCGGACTTTTTTCAACCATAAGGTCAAAATTGATTGTACCAATATCCTCAGAATCTTTTGTCATTCTGATCTCACACTGAACAGTCCCAGGGATGAGAGTCATCTGTGTTTTACATGTCACTGTGATAACACTGCCACTCAGAGTCAAGTTGTCTGTATAACTAAATGCAGTTTTATCCGGCTTTATTCCATCAAGCCTGAGCGTGGTCCCTGTTGGTGGAGTGTATTCTATTGCTCCATCATAGAGTTTTAATTGGAATGTTCTGCCAACATCACTCTGGGATGCTCTGATGATGGGCTTGACTCCTTTTGGAACTATTTGCAAATTTTGTGTTTGCATTTTTTCTCCCTCCTACTCTTTTATGACATCAATCCACTCAGCGTCTTTTGGAATTGTGGTTCTGCCTGTTTTAACAAGCTCAAGAATCTGTTCATCAGAATAAAAATAGACTTGCTTTGTTCCATCTTTAAAATTCACCCTTGTTTTACGAGGTGTTCTTCCAAGTGCATTTAATTCTTTTTCTGTTATTGTTTTCATTTTTTGCCCCTTATGAATAATCAGTCCAGCAACTTATTCTGTCAAAGTCAAGGTCGAAACCACCTATGCAACTTTCACCGCCCTCAAAAAAGACTGTATCAAATGTTAACCATGCGTTTCCAGATCCATCTGTTTCAACATCAAGATTTATATATTGGTCTCCTAAGATATGCTGATATCCTCCCCAATCTGGTGTTATTCCGTTAATCGGAGAGTTATTCCCTAACGTAAGATTTAATGGGAATGCATTATTAATACGTATTCCTGACTGATAATGGCTGTCATAGTACTGAGATTCATTATCTGAATTGAGATATAATCCCTCTACACCTCTTATATCTACATATCTTTCGCCACGAACCCAAACGTCATAATCAGATTCTACGCTTAAATAATTATCAGATTTTAATGTCAGATACGTCTTGTTATCTAATCTTTCAGCCATTATTGTTGCAATATCAGTACCATTCCATTTAAAAATAATTTGACCGTTTGTTGCATTAACATCAACACCAGAGCCTTGTGTCGTTGTGGATATGATCTCAGCATTTGTGAGAACTGCACCAACCGCTCTCAAGACACCATTTGCTGACATGCTTGAGTTTTGGCTGTTCCATATCGTCCCACTCCTTGAGGTCTGGAATATGATGTTTGGAGGATTTGCATTGTCATAAACTGTGAGACTTGGGACATTGGTGCCACCAATCACAAGTCTGCCATCAAGAGTCCATGCCTGTGTATAAGGCCCGGCAACTCCTGTTGAGCTAAATCCGATTCCATTCTCATTGATCCTGAGGACATTGTGAGCTGTGACTGCATCAGCTGTGTCCATAAATAAAAGCTCTTTCCATGAACCATCTGTGTTTTTGACAGCCATGACAAATCCATCTGAGCCTGTGAGCCAAGATGTGGCATTATCAATAAACTCATTGACTGTCTGATTATATTGTGCAAACATCTCCTTTGTGCCATTTGCCACATTCGTGATTGCTGATGCATTCCCTGACACAGTGCTTGCAAGAGTCCCTCTGAGGGCTCCAATCTCTATGGAGTCATATCTCTCTGAGAGACAATTCCAAACAGTTTTGACAACCTCTGCTGAGGTTGAGATGTTCAGCTTTTCAAAATATACTCCGACATAATCACAGAGGTTGACAGTCTGGAGCGCTGCAATGTCCTTATAATCCTCAGTGTCACTCAGATTGATAAATGAGAGCTTGATTGATACCTTTGGGACTCCAAGCCCACTCTGATTGACATAAGTCTGTGCTCTTGCCCTGAGCTGTGCCTGAGTCGGTGGATCATCAAAATCCCTTGAGAAATCATAGGGAATTGTCCTCTTGAATGGATATCTTGATGCATAAGAACTCTCAACTACCTTTTCCGGCAAAGTCACCGTGGTGTCACCATTCGGTGATTGCCAATATGGGACAATGCCTGTCACTGTGTTCTCAATATTTTCCTCCTGATTGAGGTCTGTGATGTTTTTTCCATACCGGAGGGAGACTTGTGGAGTGGTGATGCCTCTGTTTCTCCACAATTTGACTGTGTAACCATCCCACTCAAACTCTCCTCCAAATTTATCAAGAACTGAGCCAGCAACTCCTCCAAGTCTGCTCCTGAGTGATGCTGGAACTGTCTGCATATAGCTTGCAACTGTTGTCACATCTGTCCAAAAAGAAAAAGGACAGCTCTCAACTGCGTTTGTTTTAAGGGCTTGCAAAGTCTGATTGCATGCTCCTGAGCTTGCCAGGATTGTAAATGGCATAACAGGGATAAATGAGAGTTGATATGAGATATGCTGGGCATACACAACAAATCTCCCATTTATTGGCTTTGTCATCTTGTAAACTCTGAATGGCTGATTGCTCTTGCCCTGAGCTGGCTGAGCCACAATGATTGAGCTCATCTGTATCTCTGAGACATGATCTGCACCCTCAGCCACCTCCATCACAAGCTCATAGAGACCATTTCTCTCCTCTGTGACTTTGCATGAGATGCAATCAATCCGCCCTATTCCGTTTGTATTAAACGCTGTTGCGCTCTCAGCAAATAAAATTGGTTTCATAAAATCCACCACCTTGGTATAATTTCAAGTTTTGTGATTCCATTCAATGTGATGGCATTTTCCCCATGTTTAAGAACAGGAAATTTGCCATCAGTCAAAACAATGTTCCCATTGCAATTTGTGGCAAGTGTGTCCTTATATGCCTCCTGGAGCTCACAATCAATATCTGTGTAGCCATCAGCTGATGTGATCTGCACTGCCACCCCACTAATTGAGAATGATCCTGTCCCATATGCTCTGATGAGTGGCTTTGCTGTCTCCTCATACTGATTGAGCAGTGATGTGGCAGCTGTGACCTCAATTAGATTGTCTCCATCCACCAAAAATCTCTGCGGTTTACATATAAATTGCATTGTGAACTCTGCTGCTCTCAGGACTCCATATTCCTCAATGTTAAATGGGATTGCTTTTGCCAATCTGTACTCCTCCGGATTGACAGTGTCCTGGAGTCTCATATATCCTCTTTTACTCATGAGGGCATTTCTAAGGTCTCTCATGTTGTTGTTGTAGTCCTCAATAATATATGCTTTATAACTCACAGTTATGTTGTTATAGCGCCCATTATCAAGGATCAGGTCTCCATCTCTGCCAGGGATTTTGACAAATTCCTGGTCTCTCTCAGGAGCCTTTGCCAACTGATTGCCCCAAATCCCAATTTTATATGCTCTTGTGTCTACATCACCATAAACTAAATAATCATATCTACGCATAGACTAACTCCCTGGATTTGACTGCATTGTTGATTCTCTCCTGGATGATGTCAGCCAAAGCATTGATGTCCTGTCCCTCTGCTCCATTAATGGTCATGTTAATGACAACTTGACCTGAGCTCTCCGGAGTGCTGGCAACATTCAAATTGGCTGATGGAATTGTGAGAGCCTGGAGTGCCTCATCCGCCATATTTCCAGCTGCTTTTGACACCTCATCAGCATTTCTCTCAATTCCCAGGGCAAATCCCTCATCATACATCTCACCAATCCAAGCCATTTTCTTTGATGGTGAGCTGATAGTGAAAAATTCTTTTACTGTGTCCCAAATAGCCTGAGCTGCCTCTCTTGCAGCATTGACAACTCCACTGACTGCTTTCAATATTCCATTTTTGACTCCATTGAGGATGTCTGAGCCAATTGTCCTCCAATCATACTGTCCAAATGTTTGTGTTATGGAGCTTATGATCTGAGGAATTGCAGCAACAATCTTGGGGATTGCCTGAATCAGACCAACAACCAGCTTTCCAATGATTTCAATGCCTGACTGCAAAATCTTTGGCAGATTCTGTCCCATTGTTGCCAAAAACTGAGCAATAACCTTGATGACAGACTCAGCAATCTGTGGGAGATTGTTGACAATTCCATTCACAAGATTGAGCAAAAGCTCAGCTCCAGCTGAGAGGATTGTTGGCAGATTCTGGAGGATAAATGTTGCAAATGTTGTGATGATCTGTCCAGCCTGTTCAATGAGTGAGGGCATATTTTCCAGGATTCCATTTGCAAGTCCTGTGATGATCTCCACTCCAGACTCCAAAAGACCAGGCAGAGCCTCTGTGATTCCCTCCATGACTCCTGTGATGACTTCCATGCCCTTGTCAAGCATCTGAGAGCCATCAAATGAGCTCCTGAGCATTTCAAAGAGCTGTTGTCCAGCATCAATGAGCTGAGGTGCTGCCTCAATCAGTGCCTGTCCAAAAGCAACAACAATTTGAACTGCTGCCACTGCTAATGCTGGGAGCACTGTTGTGATGATCTGTGGCATTGCAGACACAATTGCCTGTGATAATGAAATAATGAGAGATGTTGCCATGTCTATGAGCTCAGGCAAAATCTCAGAGATTCCGGCAATAATATCCGGCATCATATTGGTAATTGTTGAGACAATATTCTGAGCAATTCCGTCAAGGCTTTTAAAAAGAGTCTGGAATCCGCTTGAGAGTTTTTCTGTGGCTCCCTCCTCTCCAAGAATCAGAGAGGTGAATCCGGCAATTATATTGTTCATGCTTGGGAGGAGCTCACTCATCATATTTCTGCCAAGTCCACTGATGGCTGTCTGCATATCCTGGAGATTGTCCTGGAATAAAGCTGCTGCCTTGACAGCATCATCAGACATGACTCCTCCAAGCTCCCGGACTCTGTCCCTCATTGCCTGAGTGTCCTCAGCTGATGTGTTGAGGAGTGCTCCAAGCTCTGTTGCACCTTTTCCCAAAGTCTTGCCAGCCAAATATGTCCTTGTGGTTGTGTCCTCCACATTTTGGAGGGCTGCAATTGTTGCCTCAAAGAGCTGCTCTTGTGACATTGATGCAAGCTGCTCCTGAGTGATCCCAAGCTCCTCAAATGCTGCATTGTTTGACTGTGCAGCATTGGCAAGAGTTTTCATTGAGGCTTTCATTGCCTCCATAGATGTGCCTGAGTGCTGCATGACTGCATCCCATTCCTGGTATGCCTGGGCAGACAGTCCCATCTTTTGGCTCATCTTGTCAATGTTGTCACCATATGACGCAACATCAGATGTCCCTTTGACAATTGCTCCTGTCATTGCAGCTGTTCCGGCTGCAACAATTCCAGCTGCTCCCTTTAAAGCTGAGCTGATTCCTCCGGCAATACTTGTCCCAGCCTGTTGTCCGGCTGATGATGCCTCCGGTGCCAAAACTGATGAAATTGAGCCACTGATGCCCTCAGCTGATGGAACTATTTGGACATATGCTTTTCCTAACTCAGCAGCCATTTAATTGCCTCCATTTTTCGTCAAAGTCCTCTCCAGAGCTAAATGTCTGGAGTTTTTTGGACTCATCTGTCTTTATTGTCAGGCTCTCAACAATGGATTTTGGTCTGTTCCGCCCATGTTGAGCATCCTCTGTTTTCATCCATGCATTGATGGCAGTATTATCAACAATATGGGCTAGGAGTAGAGTTTTATAATCTACTTCTAGCCCACTTAATTTGGTCTTTATTCTTGAGTCATTTCTGAGACCAATTGCCAATGTTGCCACATACTCAACAGGCAATTGATAAATGTTGAATATGTGGTATGTCTCAGCAAAATCACATATGAGTGCATCCTCATCAAGCGCCATCATTCCTGAGAGGATTGTGATTTTTTTATTTCAGCCCCAGCCAGGCCAAGGATTTCCTTAAACTCTGATATGACTTTTTCTGTTGGAATTGTCCCACTTTTCTCTTTGACATGCTCCATAAGAGCTGACTCTCCGGAATCACCCAAGAGAAAAGTGACCGCCATTGACATCCCCTGGATGGCTGTTGCCTCAACATCACACTTGGCAAGTGCTTTAGCAAATCGCCAATCCTTGACTTTTTCCTCGTCAATATTGCAGACAAATCCGCTCTTTGTCTGAATCTTCATGCTTTATCTCCTTATGCTGATGGAGCTGCTGCCTTGTACAAATACTCATAGTGAGTATTGCCAGCAGCGTCCGGTGTGCAATCAACTGTTGTCTCATATCCTGTTGCCTCTGTGCCTTTGTAGTTGATATCACCAACTGCTGACACTTTGCAGCTAGGAATGACAATTCTCTTGGCTGTGTTGTCCCTCAGGATCATGTCAATGACAACAGAAACCTCATCAATGTCCTGATTGTTGACCTTGATGGCAATGCCCTCCTCAAGTGATCCGGAGACATTTGCCTGTCCATAGACATGTTTAAGGACTTCCACATTCTTGACCTCAATGAGTGTATATTTGAATGTGTCCTCTCTACTGCTCTGGATAACAAGAACAGTGTCACCACCCCAATCTTTAATTTTGCTGACCTCAATTGCTGTGGAGTTTACAAGACCATCCTCTGATACATAGCCCATATCCTTGAATGCTGCATCAAGGACATCCTGGGTGTTTGTTGGCAATGGTGTTCCAACAGGAGCAATTCTGATGGCTCCAGCCGGATTTGGTTTTCCGGTCGTAACATTTGCAGCTGTTCCCATAATCTAATCCTCCTAATAATGAGTAATTTCAAACACTGCCTGATATCTGTATTGTTTTGTGGTTGTGTCAGTAAAATTGTAATCAGAATTTAGAGACACGTCTGCCACCTCATCCACAGAAATCAGACCCTCCATTCCATCAAGCATCCAATGCTTGACCTCCTCATTGAGCTCTGCTGCCTTTTGCATGCTTTGCTCATAGCTTTGGATGGTCACAATTGCTGATGGTATTTTGTTACTTTGAGCGCCACCTGTTCTCTCTATTACCACAAATTGTGAGGCTGAGCCTTTGGGCTTTTCTGTGAGCACAGGGACACTCAGCTTTGACTCAAGAAAATTTTTTACTATTATTTCAATCATTCCCCAAATACCGCCTTTAATATGGTGTTGTCATTGAGATTCTCTTTTTTTGCAGCATAGGTCTCCGCAGCCACCTGAGCATTGACTCTGTTGGTGCCTGTGTGAGTTGTGACCTCATAGCCACTCCCCAAACGTCCCATAGCGCTGTTTGCATATTCTGAGCAGATGTCCAGCATCTCCTTTGATCTGAGCAACTCTCTGACACCCTCTCTGTTTAATTCAAATCTGAATGTCTCAGCCATATGCCTCACACCTTACTTTCATGTGCCATGGGAGCCTTGTCGGGAGATTTGCCTCAATCCCGGTGATTGGGAATCCAAATGTCATGACTGTGTGCAGATTTCCATATGCATCAATCCAGGACACTCTTTTGTCCATCCAATCATGTGTGTCTCCCTTAGGGATTCCAAGCATATATTGAATCGTCTTGCCATAGAGTGATGTGGATGTGGTGATGTCATCTGTTGATGGCTCACCAACAAGGACATTGTCCACCTGGACAGGCACTTCCTCATAAATTGGAGCGCCCATATCATCTGTCCCTATCTGAGTTGTCTCATATAAAATCACACTGATTCCTTGCAGCCTTGCCATATGAACTCACTCCCTATCTGCTGTCGGATTAATCCCAACTTTTTCAAATCATTGACCATTATGGAGTTTGCAATGCCACCACCTGGGACAGCATATGATCCGCTCCAGGAATATCCCAGACCTGACTGAGACTCCTGTGTCATTGCATCTCCCTCAGTGCTTTGTCTGAGGATTCTTGCCACAACATCAACAGTCACAATCTTGACCACACTGCCATATGTCTCATCAGCTGCAATCATGGCATCCACATCTTTGCCCACACGCTTGCCAATGACTCTGATCTCATCAGACACAAGTGGCAACAGAGCATTGGCTCTTGTCTGCTCCTCAGATGTGAGTGGTCTCCATAATGTTGATATATCATCTACTGTCGCAAATGGTTGACTCATTTTCTGCTCCTCTTTTTTGGTGCTGACTCCTTTTTGGGAGCTGCCTTTTTAGCTGGCTCCACAGGAGGCTCCTCTTTTGGAGGCTCCGGCTTTGGAGCCCCCACTCTTGGAGCAACCTTGTCAGCCTTATCCTCCACCGGAATCCAATCCGGTGAGATGATGGTTGACTTGGTCATTATCTCAGCGCCTGTCTTTATATTTCTATAAATCATTAGCGCCTCCTGATCTTATGCTGATGCTCCAGCCTTTACGATTGCAAAAGCTGATGGGTCAATGATTCCCCATCCAACATATGCCTCACCTCTGAGATAAACCTGGTTGTGACCCTTGAGGTCTCCAAGCTCAGAGTTGTCAGGATTGCCATATTCGATAACCTCAAGAGGAATCTGCTTTGCAAATCCCCACTTAAAGAAATCAGCAAAGTTGCCAACAACTGCTCTGTCAGCATTCTGACCAAAGCTGACTGTGTTGTTGGAATCAACAGGGAGACCATTGATCTGTCCTACTGCTGCACCCCAGCCAAGCTCTGGGAACATAGGCTCATTAGATGTGGAGCTCTTTTTGAGATTTGCAAGAGCTGACTTCATTGCTGGAGCCATTGCAAGTCCTGTGACATCATGCTCATTTGCCTCAACAAGAGCAATTGCAGCTGTGATGTTGCTGTCAGGTGTGTCACTATCAAAAGCAACAGTCTGGCTGATGAGGTCATCAAAATTCTTTCCAGAGAGAACAGATGCAGCCTGTCCTGTTCTTGGATTTACTCCATGGAATGCCATGATATCAATACCACGAGCAACCTTTTTAGCAAATCCATCAGCAAATGCTGTGAGATACTGCAATCTAACCTCATCTGAGCCATATCTGAACTCATCAGACACTCTCATGCCATACTCAACCTTGACAGGGATCATCTGGATTGCTGCCACTGATCCGCCACCATTTGACTTGGCACCATTCTCTCCAACAAGGTCAACCTCCTTGTCAAGTGAGAATGTGAAAACTGTCTCACCATTAAATGGGATAGGCTCTGCTGCTGAGAGTCTTGCAAGAGAGCTCTTGCCTCTTACTAATGAGAAAAGTCTGTCTGTAACTACCGGAGGGAGTAATGTTCCCCTTGTTAAAATGTCACCCATAATGACCTCCTTTAATTTGCCATTTGAGCATTGATCTGAGCCACAAGCTCAGCCATGCCAGCATCAATGTTTCCGGTGCCTGTTGATGCACCACTTGTTGGATTGCTAATGTGAATAGGTGGAGCACTTGTTGGCTTTAATATGCCGGATAACTTCTCAGCATCAGCCTTGAGCTCATCCTCATTTGCTCCAATGAGTCTGTCTGCCAGCTCAATGGGGAGCTTGTTCTCAATAGCAACCTTATTTTTCATGAGAGAGACCTCAGCAGTCTCTGCTCTCTTTGTGAGCTCTGAGACAGTGCTGTCAAAAGTCTTGAGCTTGTCCTGAGCATCCTTGAGATTTTTGTTTGCCTCCTCCAGCTTTTTTTCATAATCGGCTTTCAGTGCCTCAGCTTTTTCCGGAGACAGATAATCTTTGTAGGACTCAGCAACCTCTCTGTCCTTTTGTGCCAGCCTGGACTTGATGATCTTGTCCAATTCTTCCTGTGTCTCAATAACCTTGAAATTTTCGCTCATGTTTTCCTCCTCTTTTACCGTTGAGTAACGTAATTTTTTGTATTAAAAAAGCACCTCATGGGTGCTCTTTAATAGCTGATTGCCTGTCTTGTTTTTTCTTTTGTTGTAGAGCATATCCAATGAGCCAGGATCATGCTGTCCATCAGTGATATGTCCTGGGAATCAATCAACGACTTGTAACCAAATCCGCCCTGACTGCCAATCAAGCGCTTGCCACAGTTTGTGACCACATTCTTGAGGGATTCCTGTCCCATGTGGACAATGCTCTGTTGATATAATGCCTGTTCAAACATGGCATTTGCTGAGATGATCTCTGCCACTTTGGGCATGATTGGCGCTTTTTTGATTCCATGCTCTCTCATTTGGTCAGCCAATAACTGCTGTCCCTGGGCTCCATCAATGACAATCTTTTCAACTTTTGGATTGTATAGATATTCAAATATCCATCCATTCCCAGCTCTGACTGAGACACAATCAATGGACTCAACAAATATTTTTCCATCCTGTGTTCTTGCTGCAATACTCATGGACACATTTGCTCCGTCCTTGCCATATTTAATGCCAATGTATCTCCTGTCCTTGAGCTTTGGAAACTCAGTGAGCCTGAGTGCATTCCAATCAGCCTCAGAAATCTCTGATTTTTGATTAAATGTGCACCAAAAGCCAAGCCTTTGGATGTTGAAATCAAGGTCATCTCCGGTGAGCTCATTTCTGATGTTCCTCTCTTTGATGATCTTGCCATATGATGGATTGTATTTTTTCCAGAGCACCGGATCATTGAGGGCATCACCCTCAACCATCTCAGGAGTTGACCACTCAGCCCATCCTGTGTCATATGATTTCCCATCAAGGACTTTTTGTCTCATTCTGGGAAATACATCACCCTCAGATGTGACTGTTGGTGGAGTCCCCACAAATATTGTCTGTGGATTGCTGCTTGCTGAGACTGTGTATTGCAGAGCACTCTCCTGTTTGGATGTGTATTCCTGAGCCTCATCAATGACCAGCAAATCAAATCCCTCTCCAAGTCCTCCATTGTTTGTCCTTGTACGAAAATCAATGATCCCACCTCCGGAGATTTCAATATGCTCCAAGCCATATTGCTTGGATGCATAGAATGACCGCTCCGGCATGTTTTTCTTTTTCTTGGAGTGTTCCTGATATCCGGCTTTTTTTAGCAGTGCAAAAAGCCTGTTAAATGCATCATGTGATGTGGTTGTCCTGTGAGCTGTGTGGCAGATTTTCTCATTGAGATAAATCAAAGCATACAATTCCCTGGCTGCCAGCACTTCACCTTTTCCGTTACGTCTTGAGAGTGCAATGCAGTATTTGGAATACTTCCACTCACCATTTTTGTTGGTGGACATGATTGCTCTGATCTGACGTTGCTGCCAGGTCATCAAATCTTGTGCTGTTGATGCATACAACTTGACCGCTTTGGAGCCAAGTGATTTTGTTGATTTTGTGAGCGTCACATTGGTAAAAGAGGGATTCTGATTGTCAGCCCTCATTCTTTACCTCCCTGAGCTCCTCCCTTGTGAGATGAGCCTTTGACGCTCTTTTATTTTATCTATTTCCTTTTGAATCTCAGCCGGGCTTTTATTTCTTGTTGACCTCCCAGCTGTTTTTCTGTCATAGCCTGTCTCATCCATGAAATTCTTGATGATCCTGTCTCTCTCCAATTGAGCTGCTGCCTCAATCCGCTCCATAGCTGATTGATTCTGCTCAGATTTTCCAAAAGACTCTCTCCTCTCAATTTCCACATCTGAGCTCTCCCATGATCTTTTGCTCCAGACATTTTGAGATGTCCGCTTAGACTGATATGTCACAGTGCATCTGCAAAATTCATGGCGCTGATAAATCTCAGGAGGTGCTGACCCATAATCATATGTGCCAGCCAATGCCTCACACCATTTGCAGCATCCAGGCTCTGCAATCCTTGTCAGAGTTGCCTTGAGTCCGGTCTCTGTTCGGACTCTTGCATTGGTGTCAATGAAATCATCAACAAAAGCCTCAGCATTGTTGATGATTGGCTCTCCCAGCCACTTGAGAGCATCCTCCAATGTGATGCCATCTGTGGTCATCTTATCAATGAGCCCTTGGATTCTCTCATCCGGGAAATCTGCCCGGACTGACTTGAGTCCAATCTTGGATTTTTTATCCAGGATTGCCTGGACACTCTCATTGACATCATTGGTCAGATTGTAGGTCTCCTCAAGAGCCGGAGTGACTGTCCTTTTGGCTATGTTATAGTACAGTTTGCCATCAGGGAGTGTCTGCTCAGTCAGATTTGAGACCAGAGCCTTGGAGAGATTTTCCCCAAGCCTCTCAGCGTACTTGTGAGCATCCACAAATGTGGCTGTCCCATCTCTTATCCTCTTGCTCACCTGAGCAATCTGTCTGTCCCTCATGACATTGGTCTTGAATGATGTTTGTATTGCCTCATTGAGCTGAGGCACAACATCCGCAGCCATATCTCACCGCCTTTCCCCACCTTTAAGGCATGATAAAAGAGAGCTGGCGGACAACTCTCTCAGCGTTTGCAACCACTGTCATGCCACATTATGGACATCCTGTCCTTAATGCCTTAATATCTTGCACCCATTCTCTCTGAGAGACTCCTCATGGCATTGTTAAATGCTGCCCTGGCTGCTGCCTCGTTGTCAATGACAATGGCATTCTCAGGAACTCCCTCCCAATGCCTGGACTCAACATCATAGATGATGACTCCGTTTTCCTCTCTTGCGCTTGTAATTGTTGCCGGGATCAGGACTGCCTGTCCGGTTGTATATTTTGTCTGCATATGCTCCTCCTTTAAATGCCTGTGAGCTCTAATATTTTTTCCTCTGTCATGTAGTCTGGGAATGACTGACCAATCTTTTGGAGAGCGTCTCCGATTCCGGACAACATGGACACATCTGCTCTGAATGGTGGCAACCACATTGGTGTTGTATATGTGATCTGCTGCCTTGTATATGCATAATTGTCTCTGATGCATGCTGCCAAATAACCAGCGTTGAGAATGCCAACATTAAATGATTTCTGTGCAGCTCTTGCAGTGAGTCTCAGATTTTCATGGCTTGCCCTGATTGCCTCATATGATGATGGATTGCTCTGAGGGAATCCCAGGTCATCCAATGTCAGTCCCATCTCTCCGGCAAACAGTGATGCAAACATTTTAAGCTGCTCAACATGAGGAGCCATGCTCTGCTGAGTGAATTGCCCCAGCTTGACATGATCCTGTCCATCTTCACCCAACGTGAATTTCATCAATGCTGACATGGCTGCTGACCATTTGTTTATTTGCTCAGCATCCGGGTCAACTCCTGTGACCCATTTCTGAGGGAATGAATAAAACTCAGCGGAAATCTCAGAGCGCTTGATTGTCCTGAGGGCTGAGCCGACTGTTGACATGGCAGCTCTTGATATCCTGGAATGTCCCAGAGGTCTCTTTGCATCCGGTCTGTAAACAAATGGCACCAGCATTGGCTCTTTGACTGCATACTCCCTTGAGTCCACCAGCTGTCCATTATCATAGAATGCAGTCCACTCATGTGTGAAATATACCTCTTTGATTGGCTGTCCCAGAGTATTCCTCTCAAGGACTGCATATCCCTCATTGAGGAGTCCTGTTGTTGGATTGATGATTCCTGTTGCATCATCACCATTTATGACCTGGAGCCTTGGGAACCCTGACTCATCTGTGGCAATGTAAATAAATGAGCATGCACCAATCAGCGCTCCCAGGATTGCACTTGGGAAAAGGACATCCTTGTTGTTGGCACTGTATATCTGCTCAAGGTCAAATATGTCATCCTTAAAGCCATAAAAATCCAGACGATTTGCCAGGGCATCAACACCCTGAGCACACCAGCCAACACAGCTGTTCCAATACTTGAGCTCAGGTGGAGATGATATGCCAAAATCAAATGTCAGATTTTTCATGTCATAATATTGGTATCTCATCCATGTTCTTATTCTTTTTCGGATCAATAGCGCTTTCAGAAATTCAATTCCAACATATTCCATGATTTTCACCTGTCTAAATAATAGTTATCAACAACAAGGAGGAGCGCTGGCGCTCCTCCTTGTTAATTTTTTTAACAATGTTAAATTATTTTGCGAGATATTGATGCA
>JAEEGL013755970.1_pt1 | contig 15611 bp, 10 predicted proteins | sample 9134231 | NCBI WGS metagenome assembly JAEEGL01 (sample SAMN16246548, study PRJNA631951) | gut metagenome | biome: gut microbiome; feature: rumen; material: fiber-attached | host: Bos | place: Iran: Karaj | collected 2018-10
ACAATGATAACAAAAAAATGGGATTATATGGTTCAATAGATTATTTAGGAAGAGTATTTGGAGCATTATTTTTCACATTTACAATAAATAAAATAAGAAGAAAAATATTATTAGCATCAACATTAATATTTAAAGCATTATTATTATTTTATCCTTTGATAGATCATAAGAATTATAATATTAATTTAATATTAAGATGTTTATCTGGTATATCTCAAGTTTTTTATACTACATATTTACCTGTTTGGACTGATCAATTTACACCTAAAGATTCAAGAGCAATTTTAGTTTCTCTTACTCAATTAGGAAATCCTTTAGGTATTATTATTGGATTTGGAATTTCTACTTTAGTTAAACCTCAAAATTGGAATTATTCTTTTGCTATTGAAGGAATTATATTATTATTACTTGCTTTTTTATCATTATTTTTCCCTAACTTATATTATAGTAAAAAGTTTATTTTAAATGATGATGGTTTAACCGGAAAATTAATTAATAATGATGACGATAAAAAATCTTCTTCTTTATGTAATAATTTAGGGAAAATTTTATGTAATGTGATATTTATATTTACTACTTTTTCCTGTTCAGTTGCTTTTTTTGGTATGGCAGTTGTGCAATATTGGGGAGCTGAATATATGAAAAAAGTATTAAATTTAGAAGATGGAGCAAGTGTTTTATTCACTTTTAGTATATTATGTTTAACAGGACCAACTTTAGGTGTTTTTGCAGGAGGAATTATATGCTCAAAATTAGGAGGATATACAAATAAAAAAAGCATAGTAATGTGTTTTATCTTTTGTTTAATTTCATCCATTTTTTCATTGTTTATTGGTTATGTCGATAAATTATTTTTCTTTATTCATTGTTGGATTTATTTCTTTTTCATTGGTGCTATCATTCCTGCTACAAGTGGTATTATTATTGTTAGTTTACCTGAATATTTAAGAGGAGATGGATTCTCTATTACAAATATATTACTTAATTTATTAGGAAATTTCCCTGCTAGTTTTGCTTATTCATTTTTATTAGATTATTTCAATGTTGCTCCAAATAATATTAAAGAAGCTCATAGATCTGCTATGAAAAAAATTATGTATTATAATTTTGTAGGGTTATTTTGTATTTTAATTTCTATGATTTTTAGATTAATTCAAAAGGATAAGGAAAATAATGAAGAAAGAAAAAATATTAATATTACTGAAACTGATAGTTCTTAAATATTAGATTTATTGCTTTTTTTTGTTGATTTTGTTTTTTTCTTTTATTTTTATTTACATTAGAAATAAATTACTTTATTTAAATATATTTTTTTGTTTTATGATATTTTGATTAGCAAAAAATATAAAATAATTTTTGTTAAAATTAAAATAAACTTTGTTTAAATTTAAATTTTGATAGTATATATTTAAATTTATTTTAAAAAAAAATTTCATTCTAAAAATCCTAACTAATAAATAACTAACAATTGGTTTTTTTTCTATTTTTTGAATTTAATAATTAGAACAAATATATTATTATTAAATGTTTTTCAATAATAATTATTCACAGGAAAAAACTTTATATATTTTATTCATAAAAAAAATTAAATGAATGAAGCAAAAATCCCAAAGTCCCAAAATTTAGAAAATCTAAAAAAAACAGAGTTTCTTATGGCCAAACAAATCTTAAATAAAAACTTACCATCCTTTACAGAAATTTTATTAGAAAATAATAAAAATTTATTTAAATATCAGCCTCAAAAAGTAGTAAAAAAAAAAGAAAATAAAAACGATTCATCGTTTAAAAAAACTAAAAGTAGAACTCCAGATAATCCAAGAAGATTTTCAACAAAAATAAGAGAATTAGATTTTAATTCATATAGAGCATATAAAAAGTCATTTGATGAATCAAAAAATAATATAACTAAAAAAAATAATAATAAATCAACAAGTGAAATATTAAATAATAATCATAATATAAAGAAAGTACCCTTTGGTTTAAAATCAAAAAGATTTGATTGGCAAACAAATCAAGAAAGAAATTATTTAGATGAATTATATGGTAATAATAAAAATTATACTAAAAGAAAAAACTCACTTAATTGGGAAGGATTTTTAAATAAGGAAACAAATGATGATATAAATAATATTAAAAGAAATAATTATGCTCATATTTATTCTACAATTATAAATTTAAATTCTAAAAGAACAATTGAGCCTCAAAGAGATATTATTCCAGAAATAAAAAAAAAACCAAGTAAAAAAGTTATTTATAAAAGTTCTTCTACTGGTAATATTATTAGTTTATTTAATAAAACTCCTATTATTAAGAATATCCCAGTTAATGACAATATTACTAAAGGTAATAAATTATTTAGTTATGAATTTTTTAATGGTAATTTTTTTCAAAAATCTAAAGGAAGTGTTGATTTAGAAAAGTTTAAAAATAATGGTTATGCTGGATTAACTAAAAAAAAAAAAAGTGATGATTATTTTTTATATAATAATGATAATTATAATAATGGGAATAATGGTTTTAAAGAAAGAATTAAAAGAGAAAAAAATATTTATGTAAATGAAAATAATTCTAGGAATAAAAAATTTGATTTAAATAATAATAATGATAAAATTATTCATTTTACTCATGAATTAAAACATTCACAATTAATGAGAATTAAAAATAATATTAGTGATATTTTCTTTATTAAAGGAGGAAAAGAAAAAATTTTTAGAAATTTTAAAAATAAGCAATTAACTTATACTTTTGATTATTCCCAAAATCAATTTTAAATTTTTCCTATTTTTTTATGTAAAATACTTTACTTTAATTACATTATATATAAATATCATCTCCAAACATTAAACTTAATAAAATTCTTATTCATAATAAAATAATATTTAAAAATGAATAAAGTTTTCATAAAATTTTTTTTATAAATTTTTACTTTATATTTTATTTGTTAAGATTCTCTTTTTAAAAAAGGAAAATCATATTTATTCATCATACATTCTCTTTTTTTTATAATTCTAATTAATCATTTAATTTATTCAACCATTTAATTCTTTATTTATTTGTCAAACTCTATAAATTTTTTTTGAATAGGATATTTTACTACTTAGATTATATATTAAATAAGTCATTTTCATTATTATTATATAAAAATAATTCATGTATTGTGCTTTTATCAAAAGAATTTAATTGAAAAATTTATGGTTTTTAACCTTTATTCATATTTATTTTATTTTTTAATTTATTTTTAAAATCATAAAAAATATTGGTTGGGAAAAAATTTTTTGTAAATTTATTTATTAGAAATGAATTAAATATAATAGAAATAATTAGAAATTATTAATTTTTAATAAAAAATATGAAAAAATTCAAACAAAAAAAAAAACAATTAAAATATTACAAAATGATATTGAAAATAACAATTAACTTTGAATATTCAAATCCTCTAATAATTGGAAAAAATAATCATTAAAAAAACCAATAATTCATAAAAATAAATAAAATCAAAGATGGAAAAAATCAAAAATCTCAAGACAAAAAAAAAAACAAAAAAGTTGAAAAACTTCAAAAATAAAAATCGAAGCCCAAAAAGTCTTTTAAAAAAATAATAAAAAAAAATTAAAAAAAAACGAAATGCAAATCAAGAAAAAAATAATTTGAATTTAAATAAAAAATTTATAATGGAAAATAATCAAAAACCAGATTCCTTAATTCAATTACCTCCAAAAAAAGGAAGATATATAGTTTTAGATACAGAAACAACAGGATTAGATCCAAAAGAAAATAATATAATAGAATTAGCAGCAATAGAAATATATAATGGAAAATTAACCGGAAGAGAATTTCATTCTTTTATGTCCCCGCGTTATAATATTAATAAATCTGCTGAAGAAAAACATAAAATGTCACAAAATTTTTATCAAATTTATTATAAGGATGTTTATAGAAGTGATAAACAAAATTTTGAAAGTTTTTTAAAATTCATTGGTAATTCTATAATTTTTGCTCATAATGCTATTTTTGATATGAAATTTATAAATAAAGATTTAAAGTATTGGGGTTTAAATACTTTAACAAGAAAAAGATTTAGATGTTCAATGAGATTATTTAAATTAATGGTTAAACCAGATTCAAAAAAACAAAAATATAAATTAGAATATTGTTGTTCTTTCTTTAATTTAACAGCTCCGATTGAAAATTTTCATTCTGCAATATTTGATGCTTTTATGACTGCAAGAATGGTTTGTTGTCTTTTTCAATATAAAAATAATTTAAAATTAAATGAACAAATTAATAATGTCTCAAACGGTTTAAGTGGTAATAAATATAATAATAATATTAAAAATAATAGTGATAATAATCATGATGAAAATAATTTAATTTCTCCTTATAAAACTTTATCTGATATTAGTGGAGAACTTACTAAAGGAAGCACTGAACATGATGTTAGTAATATAAATAATCATAATGAGGATGTGAATAAAGATTTAAAAATAAATAAAAATAAAGAAATTGAAAAAGAAGTTAATAAAGATAAAGATATTAAAAATCAAGAAAAAATAAAAAAAAATAATAGAATTGAAAATAATAAATTTATTGGTTCTAATGAGGAAAATATAGATGAAGATGAACCAATTACAATTAATGAAAATGAATTAGATATGTTATTATGAGATTTAATTGGGTTTTTATTTATTATAAAATAATGAAAATGAATAACAAAAACTAATAATAAATATTTAATTTAGGATTATAAATATATTATATAATATTAATCCTTTTATTAATTTCTGAAAAAAAAATCATATTTTTTTTAAACAAAAAACAATAAACATATTATATAATAAAATATATTAAAATACCAAAAATTTTTTTAAATACATCATCTTATTATAAATTTAAATTTTTTTAAAATAGACTAAATTAACTATTATTTACATATAAAAATTAATCTGTTATTATTATCATTTCATAGAAAGGTAATTAAAATAATAAATCATAATATTTTATTTATTTATTTTTTTACAATATCCTTTCCAAAAAGTAAATAATAACAATATAATCCATTATCTATTTTTCCTATATTAATTCCAATATATTGTGAACTTTTACTAAAAATATTATTTCTTCTTTGAAGCATTGAATTTGTATCATCAACAATTTGAAGAATAACAGATAATTCTGTATTGGAATTCATAATATCATAATGAAAATTTACAATTTCGATGTTTTTTTCAAATAATTGTTCTTTTAAATATTGTAAAGTCGATGTTAAATAACTTTCTTTTATATATTCATTATATTCAGAATTAATTAAGTATTGAGTTGAAAAATCAGGAAAAGGAAAAGTTAATTCATTTCTTAAATTTAAAGGAGTTAAAGGTTTTTTTTTAGAAATTATATTTTTACAACTTTCAAAAGCATTATTACCTTTATTTAATTTTATTCTATTATTTTTATCAACTTGAATAAAAGATTCTTTTTGTTTTGTTGTTATAAAAGGAAAATATTTATCAATTTTTTTTTCTATTATTTGTGGGTTTAATCTTATTAAATTTATTTCTTTAAACATTGATTCTCTCATTGTTTCTAAATAATTTATGTCTTCTGTTTTTAAAATATTAAATGTTGATATTATTTGATTAGAAGAAATTCTTGAATCTGATGTTGGCTTTTTATCATTTGATTTTTGATGTCATAAAAATAAAAAATTTCAATTTCTTGTTGAGTTATATTCATATAATGGTAAATTATCTAATTTAATTTCTGATTTATTTGAACATACTTGAAAACCCATTGATAATAAATTATTTTTTCTTTTTTGAGATAAATTATTTATATTCTTTAAATATTTGAAATTTGATTTTAGGGAGTTTGATATAAATATGAATTGTAATTTATGAATAAAAATACTTATATATTTTATTTTGCCACTGAGGATGAGATTGAATAATATTCGATAGTCTTATAATAAATAATTTTAAATTATATAAAATTATTATTTTTGTTATGTATTTTTTCAGTCATTTTTTTAAACAAGATTTGTATTCAAATATTAATATCAAATAATTATATATTATTATAATATTATATACAAAAAAAAATTGGAAAAAAAAGGGAATTAAATTTTGAAATATAAAAATTCAAAAGAAATGTGTGTGATAAAAAAAATAAAACAAAATAATCAAAAAATATGAATTTATTAAAAACTGAAAAATTAAAAACAAATTCTTATAAAAAAAATTAAATTTCATAAAATCATAATTCATTTTTTAGAAAATATAATTATTTAAAATAATGATTTAATTTTTTCCACAATAAAAATAATTAAAAATATTTTAATTAAATTGTATTTTGACAAAAAAGAAAAGAAAAAATTCAGTATACAGATTTTTCAATTTTTTTTTATATTTCTTTCAAACTATTGTTTTTTTAAAATTATTTTATATTTTTATCAAATCATTATTTAAATTAATAATTTTTATAAGTTCAAATAATCAAATAAAAATGGAACAAAAAATTATAAAAATATTTTGTGGAGATATAACAAAAAGATTAAATTTTGATTTAATAAATTCATATGAACAATTATTAGAAAAAGCAAAGATATCATTTAATTTAAGGAATGACGACAAATTTGAATTATATTATAACAAAAAGAAAATTTCAGAAAAAGATTTTCCTTCATTCAAAAATTCAAATAAAATAATTAAATTAGAATTAGTTCTAGAAGAAGGGAACTATATATTAATAAGTTCTCAAAATAATTTAATTTCAGGACTAAAAAAAAATTTAGAAGGAACTTTTAAGAATTTTATTAATCCAGAAGAAATAGAAAAAGAAATAGAAAATTCTAATTTAAATATGATTGGACAACAATTAGATAATGTTATTCAAAATGTGAATGAAATTAGAAAAATAGTTTACCAAGAAAAAATTGATTTTAATATTCTTCAAAAAAATTTAACAAATTCTATAAATAATTTAAATGAAAATTTTAAAACATATTTTAAACAAGAAAGTTTTATTCCAAAAAGTAATTTAAATGATAATAAGAATTCTAATTTAGAATGTTCAAATTGTAATAATATTATATTTAATGTAAAATACGAATGTTTGTTTTGTAAAAAAAACTTAGTTTTATGTCAAAAATGTTCTGAAAAACATGAACATCCTTTACTTCAATTTTATTTAAATGTAGATTATAAACAACTAAAAAACTGTCAAAGTGTAAAAAGATATTTTGAAAAAAATAGTGAAGTGTTAAAGAAAAACACATTTTCTCAAAGTAAAAGTGATTTCCTAAAAGTAACAACATTGAATCCATCACATAATATAGAATTATCTTTATTAAATATTCATCCTTTAAAAATAGCAATTTCAAAAGAAGACAATTTTTTTTATATACATGTACTCAATAATTATTCTAAAAATATTCAAGAACAGTTATCTTTAAATTTTGAAGGTCAAAAAAATATTTCAATAAAGTGTTTTAATGAAAATAAAGAATTAAAACCTTTTGATAATTATTCTATAAAGTGTATAGTATATTTAAAAGATGATTTAAAGGATTATGAAGAAACTATAAATATAAGTTTAATTAAGGGAAATAATAATATTGATTGTGATCCTATAACAATTACTATTTATGTTGCTGAAAATAGTAATTCAGCTAAAAATAAAAATATAGATTTTTTTTTAGAATATAATAATTATAATAAAAATATTTCATCAGAAAAAAAAATAGAAATGATTTCTCTTATGGAGAATAAGGAAGATTCTGATACTATAAAATTAATTGAAAAATTGAATGAAATAGTTAGAAAAAAATAAAAATAATTTATTATACCAATTGAATAATTATATAACTTTTTTTCATTTTATTTTATTACTTTTATTGATGATTTTACATTAATTTTAAAAATTATAGTTAATAATAAGATATATATTTTTGAATTTAAAATTATGTTATTAAAAATTAATTAATTTTTAATTTTTCATTATTTGATAAATCATCATTATTATTATTCTTACTTTCCTTTTCATTTTCAACAAGTTCATTATTATTTTCTGTATGTTTATTATCATTATCATTATTAATAAGATTCTCATTATTAATCTCTTTTTTTTGATTTGAATCATTATTTTTTTCTTTATTATTTAAATTATTCTCATTGTCTTGATTATGAGCATTATTATTATTTGTTTCTCCTTCATTAACATTAATATTTTCATTATTATCTGCAGTAGTTTTATCATCATCTTTAATTCTATCATACATTTTTTTTTGTTTTGCATAATCATCATAATAAGAAATAATATCTAAATATTCATTTTGTCTTTTTTTACTTTCTTTAATTAAAGATTCTAATAAACGAACTTTTTCACTTTCTTCTTCTTCTGGATTTTTATCTATTTGAACATATAAATCATAATTTAATGGTTTTACTGATAAAAATGATTTTTTTTCTGGAATATTTTTTAATTTTGAATTTTGTTCATTTATTTTATTTAATTCTTGTTCATTTCTTATACTTTGTTTTTTATATTCTTTTAATTTATTTTGTAAATCATCTATTTGTTTTTGTAAAATTGGTTTTTTATGAATGTAATCTTCTCTATTTTTTTTTTCATATAATAATCTTTCATTTAATTGTTTTAAGTTTTTAATATTTAATTTTTCTTTTTTTATTTTATTTTCATTATTTTTTATTTGTTCCGTTAAATTTCTTATTTCTCTATTCATTAAGTGAATATTTTTTTTTGATTTTTCAATATCATCTTTCATATTTTTAATTTTATGATGATTTGAATTAAAAATTTTTATTTTTTCTTTATATTCTTCAATTATTTTTTCATTATCAGCATTTATTTTTGTTATTTTATAATATTCATTCACAATATTTTTCAATTTTTCAATTTTTTGTTCTTGAATTAAATTTAAATTACTTATATTAATTCTTTTAATATCATTTTTTATTTTTTCATTTTCTTCAATTTGTTCATTTAATTCAGATTTTATTTCTCTAAATTTATCTTTCAATTTTGATATTTCATTATCATCTTTTAATTTATCAAAATAATCTATTTTATTATTTACATTTTCAATTGCTTTTTCTTTTTGATTTATTTCATTTTCTATTTTTAAATTTTCGGTTTTTGCTAATGCAATATCTTTTTGGATTCTATTAATTTGATTTTTAAGTTGTAATGTTTCTTCATATAATTTAGTTTTACTCATATTAGAAACATTAAAAACATTTACAAAAGTTTTATTTGAATCATTTGAATTTGAAACTGAATTATTATGATATGATACTTTTGATGAATTTATATTTGCAGAATATGGTCTTATTAATTTTTGTGATGATGACCTATGATATTTCTTTGATGAAACTCTTGATTTATTTAACTTATGATAATCAGAAGATGTACTCACATTCATATTTACTTTATTATAAATAAAAAAATTAAACCAAATTTAAATTTTAAAAAAAACATAAAATCCAAGATAATAGAATATTAATAATAAAATAAAATATTTTAATAAAACATAAAAAATTCATTTCCAAAATTAAATTACTCATTGACAAATTTGAACAATTAGGATTTTCCTTCTTTTCATTCTTTCCAAAAAAACTTTATAATCCTTTTCTTCTTATTCTCCTTTAAATTTATATAGAACACATAATAAAACTTGATATAAACAATATGATTCTTGAAAATATATATTCTTTATAACTAAAAAGTTTATGTGTAGTCTGAAAAATTTGAATTTTAACATATTTGTAATATTCTTTTATATTTGAGAAATGAAATTCTTTCAATGTGGAAAAAATATAAAATTTTCATTTTTATATTTATATTTTTTATAATTAAAAATAAATATATATTATTTAAAAATGTTAAATACTAAAAAAAATTTAATTTGGAGAAATGATAATAATTAAAGTAAAAATTTTATTTTATTTTTATGAATATAATTTTTTTTTTCTATATCCCTTTAACTTATTGTTATATTATTGAAATACCTTTTTATAGAGAAATAAAAAATGAAAATGATCTAACATTGTCTCTATATAATAATATAATATATACGAACCTTGAAATAGGAGAACCAAAGCAAAAAATAAAAACATATTTAAATTTTACACAATATTATTATTACATTACAGATATTTCATTAAATGGAATATATAATAAAAATCTTTCAAAAACTTATAAGTTAACAATTCCTTTTGAAAAGTCTTATTTTAAACAAGATTTTGAAAAAGGTTTTCCTTCTTCAGAAAAAATTTCTTTAAATATTAATAAAAAAATATTAAATTTGGAAAAATTTCCTTTTATTTTAGTCACAAAAGCAAAAAATAAATTATGTGATTCTATTATAGGATTTAATTTTGGAAACAAATTAATATCAATGGATGAAAATTTCATATACCAATTAAAACAAAAAAAAGTAATTTCATCTTTATATTTTACAATTAAATACGAAAATAATAATAAAGGTTATATTATAATAGGAGATTTACCTCATAATTATGATAATACTTTAAAATCAGAATTTTACATTTATACATCTTCATATTTACCTTCTTCTATAAATAGTTATGAATTAAAATTTAATTTAGTTTCTTATGGAAATGAACAAATTGAATATTCTACTTTAATTCAATTTAATTATAATTTTTATGGTTTAATTTCAAATTATCAAATGAAAGAAATTGTTGATATGTATTTTTTTAGTAAATATATTAGTGAAAAAAAATGTTTTAATAATACCTTTAACAATAATAATACTATTTATTATTATTGTAATAAAGATGTTGATATTTCTAAATTAAAAGATATTTCTTTCTTTCATAAAATATTAAATTTTACATTTGTTTTAAATTATAAAGATTTATTTGTTGAAAATAATGGAAAATTATATTTTCTTATTTTTTTCGAAAATTCTTCTGAAAGAAAATGGATTTTTGGAGAAATATTCTTTAAAAAGTATCAAATGACTTTTGAACAAGATAAAAAATTAATTGGATTTTATGTCGGAAGGAATAACTTTTCAACAAGTAATACTTATTTTATCATTATTTTTATTTTAATACTTTTAATTATTGGATTAATTTATATAATCTATAATTTAATAATAAAAAGACCAAGAAGAAAAAAAGCAAATGAATTAAATGAAGATTTTGATTATATTCCAAATGAATTATTTATAAAAATAAATTAAATGTAGTTTTATTTAATATTTTTATATTAAATTTAGTATTAAATAAAAATTTTCCTATTCTTTTTCTAAATAAAAAAACATACTACAAATTAAAAACCTTTTTATAAAACTCATTTTTTAAATCATAAAGATAATCTATTTATTATAATTTAAATTGAATGACTTTATTTCTTGAATTTTTTGATTAATTAATTTATTGTTGAGGATAATGAGTTCTTCTCTTATTTTAATTTAAACATTAATTAACATTTAATTTTTATTACAAAAATTAATATATTAATTTAATATTTGTAAAATTCTAACTTTTTATTTAAATCATTTATTTTTATATTTTTAGAGAATCAAATATTTTTAATAAGATAATATTTTTATAATTATATATTTTATTTAAATTTTTTATAAAAAAAAATTATATATTAAAAACCCCAATAAAAATTTTTTTTGCTTTTGATTTATCCTAAAGAAATTAAAAGATTACTTACTTATTTATATAATAAAAATATTATTTATTTATTTTATCAAATGAAATATAATATTGTTGTTTTAATGTTTTGTTTTGAACTGTTATTATATACAAACGAAAAACCAATATTTTTAGAAATGAATTTTTTTTTTAATGATAAATTACCTAAAATTGATTCTTCAAATTTTTATGATGAAATAATTTTTAACCAATTATTAACAAATATTAGTATTGGAAAGCCATCACAAATTATTCCTTTATCTATTAAATTAAGATTATCATCATTATCAATTACTTCATATATTTCATATTATAAAAATATTAAAATATATAATCATAGTCTTTCTTCAACTTATCATTCTGATAATGTTTCAGATATTCAAAAATTTCACTATGATGAATTTAGAAAAGGAATCAAATCAAAAGAATTGTTTGAAATTAATAAACGAAAATTTAAATTAGATTTTATTATGGCAACAGAAACATTAAGTGATGTAAGTGGAGTATTAGGTTTAAAATTAAATTCTGATTATAATTTGGAAAATTATACTTTTTTAAACCAGTTAAAAGAAAAAAAAATAATTACTTCTTCTATATATTTTTTTATTTTTTTAAATTCAGATAATTCTCCTTTAAATTATAAAGGTAAATTAATTCTAGGTACTTATCCTCATGTATATAATCCTAAAAAATATAATAAAAATAAATATTATGAAATAAAAACGAATTTTTATTACCAAAATTATGAAGAAAGTTGTGAAATGAAGCATTTAGAAATATTTTATGGTAATGATAATAATGAACAAGATTTTTCTGAAGAAATAATTACAAATTTTGATTTTGCTAAAAATATTATAATAGGTACAACAAAATTTAAACTTTTTGTTACTGAAGAATTTAAACAATTATATAATGAAAAATGTAAAGATATTATTATTAGAAATTATAATGTTTTTGTATGTGATAATGATATTGATATTAATAAATTGAAGAATATTTATATTTATTATGGAAATAGAAATTTCACATTCATTTTAAAACCTAATGATTTATTTATTTCTTATAAAAATAAATTATATTATTTAATTAATTTTTATCAATATTCTAATGAGAAAAAATGGAGTTTTGGAATAACATTGTTAAAAAAATATACTTTTGTATACGACCAAGAAAAAAAAGTAATTGGTTTTTATGATAATAAAAAAGGAGACTATTCAAAAACTTATTTAAAAATATTTTTAATAATTTCATTTATAATAATTATACTATTATCTTCATTATATATTCATCATATATTATTTAAGAAACAAAGAAGGATAAGAGCAAATGAATTAGAAGAAAATATAGATTATATTCCATTTGATAAAAAAATATAATAACAAATCTTTTGAATAAATGATTATTTAATTATTATATTTAATTTTCAATTATATATAAAGAAATTAAATTTTTTATGGGTTAATTTAAACTTTTTTAAATCTTTAATTTAATTTAGTAAATTTTGAATAAGATCTTTATGAATAAACATAATTATGCATTATATATTCTAAAATACAATTGTTTTAAAAAATACAATAAAATAGAAAGAAATTTAACTTTATTTGATAATATTATTAATTCAATAAAACATTTAGATTAGTTTTTTTCATTTAATTCATATTTAAATTTTTATTGATTTTTTATTATCTTTTGAATTTCTTTAATCATAATTATTTGTTTCAAATAAAAAATAATTAAAATAAAAGAAAAAAAATGATTTATTTAGAAATACAAAATTATAAACATTATATGATTAGTAATAATCCAAAAAAAAAATAAATATAGATATCTTTTAAATATAAGATAATACAAATTTATAATCTATTTATTCGAAATAAATTATGGAAGATTATCTTTTACAAAATATATATACAAATAAACCTCAAGCCAATACTTTTTTTAAAATACAAAATTTACCTTAATCAGATAATAAAATGAATAAAATCAAAAATAAAATCTCATTTCATTTTTTTTAATTTTAATAAATAATTTTTATATTGTACAAATTGATTTTCATTTATATAAAAATTAAAATCAATCATTTCAATGAATTTATATTCTAACACATTTAATTCATAAGTACTAACCCCAAAAATTTCTGCATAATAGCTCATTCCAAATGTTTTATCTTCATTAAATTTTATTGCACAAATTAGGGCTGAACATAATAACCTATGTATATTATAAGGAGTTAGAATTAATTGATTTAATTGACATAATTTGTCAATATAAATTAAACTTATAATTAAAGTATTTTCTTCGATTTTTGTATAAGTAATAATTCTTTTTATATAATCATTTAAAGAAAAATTAGGCAATGAAATTCCTGAAAAAACTAATTTTTTTTGGGAATGTAATAATAATCTATAATTCGGTAAATCTTTATTTTCATTAATCATCATATCTAAAGTTGAAGAAATTATATTTAATAATCTAAACTTGGATTTTTTTTGATGAATATTAATATTTTTTGAACTATTACTTGTAGAATAACCAGAGTAAGTTTCTGACATCTTTAATCAGTATTTATAAAATTATAATTAATTAAAAAATATTGTGTTCTAAAAAAAATGAATAAAAAATTTTAAAATATAATGAGATTAGCAAATAACTACAAATTATTTAAGAAATAATAATAAAAGCACTCTTTTTTAAGAATTCAAATAATCAAAGAAATTATTGAAAAAGAAGAAGAAAAAAAGAGATAAATCAAAAGAAAAAATATTTAACTAAATTTAAAAATTACAAAATTCCTGTGTGCCTTAAGTTTAATTAAAATATATTGAATTATTAATTGAAGAAGGTGAATTAAATTTTTGAAAAATTTAAACATAATATCTAAATTTTTAATTATGATTTATCTCATGATTTAATTACGGAAAAAACTTCAATTAAGATATAATTATAAAATTTAAATTAAAATTGAGAAAAATAACTTTAAATCATAATAAATTTGATGAAAAATGTAGAGATATTATTAAATAAATATTTTAAAGCCTTAAAATATATTTAAGATTTTATTTGGAATAATTGTAAAATTGAAGAAAATTTTAATTTAATTATGAAAGATTAATCTAAAATAGATCAATTGATATATATCAATAAAAATAATAAAATAGGTAAAATTAAAAAGTTTGTGTGATTATAAATTGGTGAAAATTCAGATATAAAAGATATAAATTTAGAAACAAATAAGTAAGATTATTGTTATAAAATTTTAATTGATGGATTTTATTATCAATTATTGAGAATTAAGTTACAACAAAAAATAGATAAGAAAACTAATTTAAAATAATAGTGGTATTAATAAATTACAATAAATCTTTTTTCGCTAGAATTTCACAAGACGATTAAAATTGTTTTAATTATATATTAATTTTTTATTAGATAAAGAAGATTAGAAACGAGGTAGTAAGAAAGATAAAGAAAAATAATTCAAATTTAAAATTTCTTTTTGAATATATATATTTTAATATAAATAAATATTTTAATTTTCAATCAAATTATAAATCCATTCTTTTTCATTCATTAACCTTTTTTAATACTAACAGACTTTACCCATAAAATTAATAAAAAAAGAAAAAAAATTAAAAACCCAATGATCCAATTAAATAAAAAAAGAAAAAAAAAAAAAAATTAACATCACAATCTCAAAAAAAAAAAAAAAAATTCCTTTCCAAAAAATCACTATATAAACCCAAAAAAAAAATTAAAAAAAAATCCAAAAAAAAAAAGAAAATGACAAATCAGCCAAACACATCAAAGATGGAATATCGTTACTTAGGAAACACAGGACTTAGAGTAAGTGTATTAGGATGGGGATCAATGATGATGGGAACAGACACAGAAGAAAATAATAAAAATGCAATAAAGACATTATTATCA
>JAEEGL014267441.1_pt1 | contig 15611 bp, 14 predicted proteins | sample 9134231 | NCBI WGS metagenome assembly JAEEGL01 (sample SAMN16246548, study PRJNA631951) | gut metagenome | biome: gut microbiome; feature: rumen; material: fiber-attached | host: Bos | place: Iran: Karaj | collected 2018-10
ATTCTAAATAAATACCTTTATCAAGAGAATGTTCTACAACTATATTAGCAGATTTTCCATATAATTTTTTAACTGCATATTCCATTATGTATACTAATCCATTAATATGAACAGCATTTCCTTCACGTGAAGTTAAATCTAGAAACTCTATTGTGCATGGTTCTTCTATAGGGGAAGATAATTCTCTTAATCTATTATCAACACGAGCTAATAATATAGGATATTTAAATTTATCTTGATAATCTTTTGATATTTCATCTAATGTAACCCCTTTATTATAGGTTTTTTCTTTACCATTAATGATTACTTCTATTGTTTCTATCATAATATCAACCACCTTCTACTTCGTATAATAATTATAGCATATAAATAAATATCTTTTGATTAAAAGTATTATGTTTTACATAAGAGTATACAAAAAAAAGACTAGCGTCTTTGATTCTTCTTAATTCTTTCAGCTAAGTCTTTAATTTTTCTTAAACGATGATTTAATCCTGATTTAGTTATCTTTTGATTGGTTTCTTCTGATATGATTTCAGCTAATTCTTTTAATGAAGCTTCAGGATATTTTTTTCTATATTCAACTGCTTGCATACACTTATCATCTAATAAAGATAAGGAAGCAGTTTCTTCTAATAGTTTTATATCTTTTAATTGTTTGTTAGCAGTACCAATAATCTTATCAGTATTAGCTTGTTCACAATTATTTAGTCTATTAGTTAGATTTTTTTCATCACGATAGATTCTTATATCTTCATAATAAAGAACAGCTTTGTTGGCACCTAGTATTTTAATAAAATCACTGATCTTTTCAGCTTCTTTTAGGTATATCATATAACCTTTATCTCTATTTAATATCTTAGCATTTAATTCATACATATTTAATAATCTTTGTACAAATATTGCTTCTTCTGGCTCAGATATTAATAGTTCCATATGATATCTTGAAGTCTTTGGATCATTAATACTACCTGTAGTTAGAAATACTCCTCTAAGATAAGCTTTCACTGTTTCCATATCATCTAATATATAATTAGGTGGAGTTTCTAAATACTTATTCTTTTCATCTAGAATTCCTAAATCTTTTAAAATTTTATTATCTTCATCAATAATAGTTATTTGATATAACTCTTTTTTTGAAAAATTTAGATTATCTATTACTTCTTGTTTTACTTCTTTTTGATATAGAATCTTAATGTGGTTAGTTATTCTATTTATTATGTTTATATTTTCATTAGTTAATATTATTTTACCTTTAGTAATAGTATTATTATTTCTTATAAAACCACATGTTTCAGCTATTATTTCTGGTTTTTGATATTCTTCTGATGATAGTGCTATTTCATCTTTTATTTTTGTTGTATATGACATTATCGTTTCATTAGATAACTATAGATTAGAAAACTTAATCTTAGTGAATCATGTCTTAAATAATTATCTTCTAAGATGATTAAGTCATCTTCTATTAGTTCTACTCCTAACTTTTCTAATTCTTTATAATCTATTACTACTGGTTCTTTTCCTTCTAATTTTGAATATTTTTCTACTATTTCTTTATTCATTTTACTATTAGAAGCAATTACTGCATCTACCTTTGTTTCTTTTAAATGTTTATTGATTGCTTTAATATGATCAGATACTGTATAATCATCTGTTTCTCCTGGTTGAGTAACTACATTACATGCATAAATAATCTTAGCATTAGAGTCAGCTATAGCTAATTGTACGTCTTTACATATTACATTTGGAAGTAATGAAGTATAAAGACTTCCCATACTTAATACTATTAAGTCTGCTTCATTAACAGCTTTGATTACTTCTGGAGATACTGTTGGATTTTCTTTATAGAAAATCTTTTTAATCTTTATATGAGATTCAGTTATTTCCTCTTCTCCTTCAACAATATTACCTTTATCATCTTCAGCCATTAAAGTTAAATTATCTTCTGAAATAGGTAATACTGTAGCATCAACATCTAATAATGTAGATAAGGCTTTAATTGCTTCAGATAAAGATCCTGTTTGTTCTAAAAGTGCAGTTAGAATCAAGTTACCTACAGCATGACCATCTAGATCAGAATAAGTTTTAAAACGATATGACATCATATCTTTGATAGTTGGATCAATCTCTGATAGTGATGTGATAACTTGTCTTATATCACCTACTGCTGGTATATTAAACTCTTTTCTTAATTTACCTGTAGATCTACCATTATCAGATACTGTTATTACAGCAGTTATATCAACTGGGAATTTTTTTAATCCTCTTAGTAGAGTTGATAAACCTGTTCCTCCTCCAAATACTACTATTTTTTTATTATTCATACTATCACTTCTTTCTAAATAGTTTGTAACTTTGTTTTAGAATATTTCTTCTTTTTAACTATATTATATATTAATACTGTTATTCCTGAAACAATAAATATTATTGAAACTATTTGAGCTACTTTTAAACTTCCAAGCATTAGAGAATCTGTTCTTAAACTTTCTACAAAGAATCTTTCTATTCCATACCATATTAAATAGAAACTAGTTAGGGTTCCTAGAGGAAGATTCTTAATCTTTCTAATAAATAGTAAAATTACAAACCCTAGGAAACACCATAATGATTCAAATAGAAATGTTGGGATATGGTACTTTCCTTCTATTAGCATTCCATTTATTATGAATTTAGGTATACCTAAACTTTTTAAATGACTCAGAGTAGTAACTGGACCATAGGCTTCACCATTGAAGAAATTACCCCATCTACCTATCGCTTGAGCTATGATTAGTCCTACTACTACGATATCTAACATTTTAGTCAGATTTATTTTTTTCTTTTTACAATAAATAATAGCGAATACTAAACCTGCGATTATTCCTCCATGGATAGCTAATCCTCCATTCCATACAGCAAATATTTCTAATGGATTAGCTAAATAATAACTAAAATTAAATATTACATAATAGACTCTTGCACCTAAGATGCCTATTAATAATCCATAGAATAATAAATCTATTACATCATCAATATTAGCTTTTTGTTTTTTAGACTCTTTAAAAATAATAAAACAGGCAGCAGTTATACCTAAAAATACTAATATTGAATACCAATATATTTTTATTATTCCTAAATCTAATGCTACTCTGTTCATATTTAATCCTTCTTATTTTTTTTAATTTTTTTAGTAGTTTTTTTAACATCTCTAAATACTGCTTCTAGTATTAAGTTAGCTATTGTTATTAATACTGAGAATAATAGAGCTGGCCAAAAATCAGTCATATTAAAGAATGGTCCCATCATCCAATCAACTAATTTTAAAATAAATAAGTTAATTAGTAGATAGAAGATTCCTAATGTTACACCTATAATTGGTACTGTTAATCTTACTAAGATTGGTCTTACTGTTTGATTTAAGATTGTTAATAATAATAGTAAGATAAATGTTGTTAAAAACTGATGTTTTGGATCTATATAAATAGTATCAAATAAGTTATTAAGTAAGATAATTATTAATACATATAAGACTACATATATTAACCATTGAATACCTTTACTTACTTTTTGTTTTTGCTTTTTCATAAACACCTCACAATATTCTTTTTAGAAATTGTCCAGTATATGATTTAGTCTCTTTAGCAATTTGTTCTGGTGTTCCAGTAGCTACTACTTCTCCACCAAGATCTCCTCCATCTGGGCCTAAATCAATGATGTAGTCTGCTGTTTTTATTACATCTAGGTTGTGTTCTATAACTACAACTGTATCTTTATTATCTACTATTTTTTGTAAAATTGCAAGGAGACGAGATATGTCATCAGTGTGTAATCCAGTAGTTGGTTCATCAAGTACAAATAGTGTTTTTCCTGTTGCTTTCTTTTGTAATTCTTTAGCTAGTTTAACACGTTCTGCTTCTCCTCCTGATAGTGTTGGTGCTGATTGTCCTAGTTTGATATAACCTAGTCCAACATCATTTAAAACTTGTAATTTATGTTTAATTTTTGGAATGTTTTCAAAGAATTCCAAGGCCTCAGTTACTCTCATATCAAGTACATCAGCTATATTTTTACCTTTATATTTAATATTTAATGTCTCTTTATTATAACGAGTTCCATGACATACTTCACATGGTACATAAACATCTGGTAAGAAGTGCATCTCAATCTTTTTAATACCGTCTCCTCGGCAGGCTTCACAACGTCCACCTTTAACATTAAATGAAAATCTATTCTTTTCAAACCCTAACATCTTGGCTTCTTTTGTTGTGGTGAATAGAGTTCTAATATCATCAAATACTCCTGTGTATGTAGCAGGATTTGATCTTGGAGTTCTTCCTATTGGAGATTGTGATATTACGACAATCTTATCGATGTTTTCAATTCCTAAAATCTTTTTATGTTTTCCTGGCTTTTCTTTTGAGTGATATAACTCTTTTGAAATAGCCTTACAAAGAATCTCCGTTATTAATGATGATTTACCTGATCCTGATACTCCTGTTACACAAGTGAATGTACCTAATGGTATATCAACATCTATATTCTTAAGATTATGCTCTTCAGCTCCCTTAATTTTTAAATATTTCTTTATACCTTTTCTTCTTGTTTTTGGAACTGATATACATTTTTTGCCACTTAAGTATAATCCAGTAATACTATTTTCATTCTTAGCGACTTCTTCTGGAGTACCTATTGCTACTACTTCACCACCGGCATCACCTGCGCCTGGTCCAATATCAACTAAGAAATCACTAGCACGCATTGTATCTTCATCATGCTCTACGACGATTAGTGTATTTCCTAAATCTCTCATCTTTAATAGAGAATCTATTAACTTTTGATTATCTTTTTGATGAAGACCTATACTTGGTTCATCTAAGACATATAATACTCCAGTTAATCTAGAACCTATTTGAGTAGCTAATCTAATACGTTGAGCTTCTCCTCCTGATAGAGTTCCAGCACTTCTACTTAAAGTTAAGTATTCTAAACCTACATTAGCTAAGAAATCTAATCTATCTGTTATTTCTTTTAATAATAATCTTGCAATAGATTCTTGTTCCTTAGTTAATTTTAGATTATTAAAGAACTTAATTAATTCTTTAATACTCATTTCAGTTACTTCATGAATTGATTTATTTCCTACTTTTACTTGTAATACATTTTGATTTAATCTAGCACCATGGCAAGTATCACATTCAGTTTCAATCATGAAATGTTCTAACCAATCTCTAATCCATTCAGAAGATGTTTCCATATATCTTCTTTCTAAATTAGATAATACTCCTTCATAGTAATCATATTTATCAGTAGTATTACCTCCACGAGTAGTATATTTGATATGAATTGGTTCATCTGAACCATAATAGATTAATTTCTTTTCTTTTTCAGTTAATTTCTTAAATGGTTTTGTTGTATCAATACCATAATGTTTGCATAGGCATAGTAATGTCATATAGTAGATATTTTCTACTTCATCTCCATATGGTTTGATGCATCCATCAATTATTGATTGAGAATCATCTGGTATTACTAAGTCAGGATCCATTTGTAGCTTGATACCTAAACCCTTACAATCAGGACAAGCACCAAATGGAGCATTAAAACTAAATAGTCTTGGTTCTAATTCAGGTAATGAGAAATCACAATGTGGACAAGCAAAAGATTCAGACATAACTACTTCTTTTGGTTGATCTCCTAGTACTTTAATTACTACTTTTCCTTGTGATAATTTTGTTGCTTGCTCTATTGCTTCAAAAAGTCTTGTACGAATACCATCTTTAATTACTAATCTATCTATAACTACATTTATATTATGTTTTTTATTCTTTTCTAAATCTATATTTTCTGATAAATCAAGGGTTTCTCCATCTACTTCTATTCTTACAAATCCATCTTTTTGTAATCTTTCTAATAAATCTTTATGAGTACCCTTTTCTCCATGTATTACTGGAGACATTATTATTATTCTAGTTCCTTCTTCATAATCTAATACTTTATTGGTCATTTCCTCCACAGATTGTGAAGTTATAGGAATATTATGATTAGGGCAAATAGGGATTCCTATCCTAGCAAACAATAGTCTCAAATAATCATATATTTCTGTAACAGTACCTACTGTAGATCGAGGATTATTTGAGGTTGTTTTTTGATCTATACTTATAGATGGTGATAATCCTTCAATAGAGTCTACATCTGGCTTATTAGAGTTTCCTAAGAATTGTCTAGCATAAGCAGATAAAGATTCTACATAACGTCTTTCTCCTTCGGCATAGATAGTATCGAACGCTAAAGAGGATTTACCAGAACCTGATAAACCTGTCATTACAATTAATTTATTTTTTGGTAGTTCAAGATCAATATTCTTTAAATTATTCTCTCTTGCGCCTTTAATTATAATTTTATCCATACTATCGCCTCTTGTGTATTATATCATATTTATATTTATTTTTTATCAAAATAATAATATAATGATAATGAAAGGAGTTTGATGATTAATGGTTAAGGCTACTAAGGAAATGTTTCAAAAATATGCTGTATTTACAGGACGTACTTCAAGAGCTGATTTTTGGTGGGCATTTTTAGGCTATATTCTACTTAGTTTCGTTGTAGGGTTTGTTGGTGGATTAATTACTGGACTACTTGGTATGGATCCTAAAACTTCACCTATGCTTGTAAGTTCTATTTGGACTCTAGCTACTCTATTACCTGCATTAGGTATGGAAATTAGAAGACTTCATGATATCAACAAATCTGGTTGGTGGATTTTTATTTCACTTGTTCCTTTTGTTGGTTCAATCATCTTATTAGTTTTCTTATGTTTACCTGCTGTTGACGAAGGAAATAACTATTAAAAAGACTGCTTTATAGCAGTTTTTTTGTGTAAAGTATTGTTGGCTTTATTTATCTAATTCTATTATTGTGTTATATTTAATCTATAGAGGTGTATTAGATGAATAATGATTATTATGAAAAAATGGACCGTGATAGACGTTTAAGAGAAGTTAACAAAAAGATTAGAGAACGTGAACATGCAAAATTAAATAAAGCTGCAGAAGATAGACATAATTATTATGATGAGCGAGGAAGAGTTAAAACTATAAATGATCCTGCGATTGCGGCAAGATATCGTGCTCAAGAAAGATTCTTTGGTATGAATAAATTTCAACAAGGAATGGCTAAGTTAACTGGTCAGTATGATCAATTTAAAGAATTATGGGAGAAAAGTGGTAGATATGGTCTTTCTGATGAAGAAAAGAAAGAAATGAAGGATCAATTTGATGGAATGTTTGGTGGTAAAAGTGCAAGGAGATAATTTTAATGACTATATGGAATTCTTCAAAAGTCTTCCATTAAAAGAAAAACAAAATATTATTATAGAACAATTAAAAATGCTATCTACTTTTACTGATTTAATGTGCAAAGAGTATAGAATTCCTAGTGATTTAATAATGAACAAAGAAGTATTGGATGTTAATAAAGAGGACTATACTGAAGATGATTTTGCTGAAGCAATTATTGTCTATATTAATTCAATTCAAAACTCATTAAGTGATTATAATATTGGTATTTCTAAAATGTTAGATAAATCACAAATGATAAATTAAAAAAGAGAATAATTATTCTCTTTTTTATGATGATTTTATTTCGAAAATAATATCTCTTAGTTCCATAGCTCTTTCAAAGTCTAAATTCTTAGCTGCTTCTTTCATTTCTTTTTCAAGATCTTCAACACTATTCTTAATATCCATTTTTTCTTGTTTAGTTTTCTTTCCTCCAGCTATGTTAGATATTACTTCTCTTATCTCTTTCTTGATTGTTTTTGGTGTAATACCATTTTCTTCATTATATTTTTCTTGAATAGAACGACGTCTTTCTGTCTCTTTAATAGCTTCTTTCATCGAATCAGTCATCTTATCAGCATACATAATTACATGACCATTTTCATTTCTAGCACAACGTCCTATAGTTTGAATTAAACTTCTTGTACTTCTTAAGAAACCTTCTTTATCAGCATCTAATATAGCAATTAAACTTACTTCTGGGATATCTAGTCCTTCTCTTAATAAGTTTATTCCTACTACGACATCATATTTGCCTTCTCTTAAGTCATGGATTATTTGTAATCTTTCTAGCGTTTTTACTTCAGTATGAAGATAAGCTACTTTGATGTTTAATTCTTTTAAGTAGTTTGTTAACTCTTCAGCCATTCTGATAGTAAGTGTTGTGATTAATACCCTTTCATCTTTTTCTTGACGAACTCTTATTTCACTTACTAAGTCATCTATTTGACCATCAGTTTTTCTTACTTCTATAGTTGGATCTAATAGACCAGTTGGTCTAATTATTTGTTCTACAAATCTGTTATTTGTATGAGCTAATTCATAATCTCCTGGAGTAGCTGAAATGTAGATTGCTTGATTAATTTTAGATTCAAATTCTTCATACTTTAATGGTCTATTATCTAGAGCAGAAGGTAGTCTAAAACCATATTCAACTAGGTTAAGTTTTCTTGATCTATCTCCATTATACATACCTCTTACTTGAGGAAGAGTAACATGTGATTCATCAACTACTAGAAGATAGTCATCTGGGAAGAAATCCATTAATGTAGTTGGCGTTTCACCAGGTTTTCTACCTGCCATTGGGGCTGAATAGTTTTCAATTCCTGAACAAAAACCTGTTTCTTCTAACATCTCTAAATCATAATTAGTTCTTTGTTCTAAACGTTCTGCAGCTAATAGTTTATTGTTTTCTTTTAGTTCTTCTAATCTTTCTTTTAATTCTTTTTTTATTCTTTCAATTCCACGAGCTAAGTTTTCATCACTTACAACATAGTGACTTGCGGGGAATATAGATACATTTTTCTTATCTTGTTTAACTGCGCCTGTCAAAGTATCTATTTCAGAAATACGATCTATTTCATCATCAAAGAATTCTACTCGGTATCCTGTTTCATTTTGGTTAACCGGTATGATTTCCAAGACATCTCCTCTTACTCTAAAGGTACCTCTTTTAAAATCTAAGTCATTTCTTTCATATAGCATATCTATAAGTTTTTTCATAACATCGTTTCTATCAATAGTTTGCCCTAGAGATAGAGTTAACATTTTACTTTTATATTCATCTACTTCTCCAATACCATAGATACATGATACTGAAGCTACAACAATTGTATCCCTATTTGAAATTAACGCTGATGTAGCAGCATGTCTTAATTCATCTATTTCATCGTTGATTGATGAATCTTTTTCAATATATGTATCTGTTGATGGTACATAGGCTTCTGGTTGATAATAATCATAATATGAGACAAAATACTCAACATGATTTTCTGGAAATAATTCTTTAAACTCTGAATATAATTGTCCAGCCAATGTTTTATTATGAGCTAATACTAATGTTGGTTTATTAACTTTAGCTATGACGTTCGCAATAGTAAAAGTTTTTCCTGTACCTGTTGCGCCTAATAATACTTGTTCATGTTTACCTTCGTTCAATCCTTCAACTAATTCATTTATAGCCTTTGGTTGATCTCCTGAAGGTTTATAATCACTTTTTAATTTAAAACTATCCATAGTATCAGCTCCTTCCAATGTAAATTATATCATATATATCATTTATTAACTTGATTTATATATCATTTTTTATTATCTTATTATTATAAGGTGATGTGTGATGAAAGCAATTATAAAATATATTAATGTATTTGTTATATCATTATTATTATCATTTGCATTATTTTCAACAGTTCCTGTTATAGCAGACTCTGGATGGGATGCTGATTATGGTGATTGGGGAGGCTCTGATTGGGGAGGTTCTGACTGGGGAAGTTCTGATTGGGGAAGTTCTGACTGGGGAAGTTCTGATTGGGGTAGTTCTGATTGGGGTAGTTCTGACTGGGGGAGTTCTAGTTCAGCTGAAGCAACTGCTGTATTTATCGTTATATTAATTATAATAATTACGATTATTGTTGCATATGTTCTAATTAATGAGGAATCTAAAAAAGAAAATTCTCCTAGTACAATAGTTTCAAGATTATTTAATAAAACTGAATTTATTGATTTTAAGACTCCTAAGTTAGAAAAAGAATTATTTAATACTTATAAGAAAATTGAATTAGCTTGGGCTCAAAATGACTTAAAACCTGTTCGAAAACTATTAACTGATGAATTATTTAATAATTATCAAATGTTAGTAGATACAATGCTTAAATTAAAACAAAGAAATATTATGGAAGATATTGATCTTATTAGAATGAATGTTATTGATGTAAGTAGAGTTAATAATATTGAAACAGTTCAAGTTGTTATGGAAGTTACTTGTATAGATTATGTTGTTAAAGATGTAGATGGAAAAGAAGAACATTTAAAGGGTTATAAAAATCGTAAATTGATATATGATTATGAAATGACTTTTGTAAGAAATATTAAGAAAATTACTAAGAAGTGCCCTAATTGTGGAAATAAATTAAATGATGCGATGAGTACTAAATGTGAATATTGTGGAGGAATAGTTATTCATGAAACTGACCATTTTGTACTATCTAAAAAAGAAATGATTAGACAAGATAAGGAGTAATTATGGATATTAGTAAATATGATAAGACATTAGATAATGCTATGTTTTTAACTAAAGTAGATAATATATTTATGTTATTGTATTCTGCAATAATGGATAGAAATCTAAATAAAGTTAAACATCGTATTAGTGATGAAATATTTGAAAGATATGAACCAATTGTAAAAGACTTGATTGAACAAAAACAAATTCAAATGTATGGTGAATTAAATGTTAAATCTTCTGAAATAATTGATATAGAAGATAAGGATGATTTAGTTGTTACTGTTAAGCTTATTACTAGATATTTAGATTATATAGTTGATGAAGATTATAATTATATATCTGGTGATACTAATAATAGAGAAGAACATGAATTAACACTTAAATTTAAGAAAAGAAAAGATGCTGAAAAACTTAAAGCATCTAGACATTGTCCTACTTGTGGAGCATTAATGGATATTTCTAAGAATGGTCAATGTGAATTTTGTGGTAGTATTTTTAATACTGAAGATTATGATTGGATTTTAATTGATATAAATGAATAAAAGTAGATATATATCTACTTTTTTGTTTCTAATAAATCTATAACTTCTAATAATGAATTTAATTCGTATTTTGCCATACTTTTTACTTCTTCTTTTATTCTATCAACATCAGGTATTAGTATTGGTATACATCCAGCTGAAAAGGCTGCTTTAATACCATTATTAGAGTCTTCTATAACTATTGTGTCTTGTGGTTCTACATTTAATAATTCGCATGTTTTTAGAAAGATCTCTGGGTTTGGCTTTCCATTGATAAAGTTTTCTCCACTTACAATAGTTTTAAATATATTTTCATCTATATTAGCCTTTTTTAAATTATTTTTAATCATCATTAGACTACTAGAAGAAGCTATTGCGATTTGATAGTTATTATTAATTAAATAATCTAATAATTCTTTTAAACCTGGTTTTATAGATACTCCATATTCTTCTATTATTGATTTCATGTTTTCCACATATTTTGTTGAAAACTCTTCAAAAGGAAATTCTTCTCCAAATTCATTTTCTAGTATTTTATTTAAATCTGTTTGATTAGAACCTATAGTTTTAGTATGTATTTCCTCAGTAATATTATAACCTAGGTCATGGCCTGATTTTTGAAAAGCTATTTTCCATAGAGGTTCAGTATCAAACATAGTTCCATCCATATCTAGTATTATTGCTTTTATCATGATATCACCTATTCTTACTTATGTCTTGTGACTTAACATCAACATTATCTTCTAACATTTCAGCTAAATCTTCTCTTTTTTGTTCTTCTAAATCCAGTTCTTCTTTTGGTCTCATAGTTTGCATCTTAGAATATATCTTTTCATAACTGATATCTTCTAAATCCATATTATCTAATATTTGTTTATCTTTTCGTTCTAATCTTAATTCTTTAAATATTTCTACAAAGTCTTCTAGAAATGGAATTTGTTCTTCTAATTCTTTAAAGAAAATAATATCTTCCTCATAAGGTGAATCTTTTCTTTGAATATAGTCTGAGGCTAAGTCTACTACAGTATCATGTACCTCTTCTTGAGTTTTATCCTTTAAGTCAAATCTTTCTTTTATATATTCTCTAATTCTTTCATCTCTAGCTGTATCTTTTTCTTGATCATATTCTTCAGAAATACGTTTTCCATCTTCATTATCTTTAATAAAAGTTGATTGTTCTTCAGTAATTTTATCTTCTTCTATTAATTCTACACTTTTTGAAAAGATATAGTTATTAACAAAATACAAATTATTTGGTGATAATTGCGTTAAATCTATAGGTATGTTTCTTAAGTCTATCTCATTATCTTCTATTAATTTAGAAACCATTTCTGTTAATAAATCTGTAGAATAATTAACATTTAAATCCATATTATTTACTTGATTAAAGTAATCATCAAATTTTTCTCCGAATATACTAGTGCATATTTCTAAAAATTTACTATCCTCTCCTAATAAGAATTCGCTTAAGGCTTCTATATCCTTTCCTTTTTCTTTTAGACTAAACATTATTGTCCTTACTTGTCTTTCAGCTCTTTCATATTCTAATGATGATGGTGTAATATACAAGCCATCTTCTCTATTTGTTTTGATTCTTTCATTATTTATACACATTTCTGCAAACAAATCAGCAAAGCCCTCTTCAAAATAACCAGCATTATCTTTGTGGCCTTGTTTTCGTAATCCATGGAAATATTCATGAATAATTAGAGCTACTATTTCATCTACAGAATGCTTGTCTCTAGACTCAAGAGATTTTATTGAATTCATATCAAGATACATTACTTGACCTCTCATATAAGCTGCTGGTGTTAAATTTTTTCCATATATATTCTTACTTTTTTCTATATGAACTAATTCTATTGGTATTTCATCGAGTAAACCTTTAGCTTTTTCTTTAGCTTCTTGAGAGACATGATCACCAAAAAAAGAGCAAATTGTTTCTTTAGCTAGGAGTGTTAGCAATTCTGCTTTTCTTTTTAATGCGTCTTCGTTATATCCATCAAACCTTGCATTAAAATCTATTCTAATTATTTCATTAAGAATTTCTTCCCTATCCATTTATATCACTCTTTCTAAAATAATTATATCATATAAAAATAACAAGGTATTTATTTACCTTGCTATTTTAATACATTTTTTAATATTACTGTTTTTAATCTAGACATTTCTTCTAGAGTAGTCATTACTCCTTCATTACCAATTCCTGAATACTTCCAACCACCAAATGGTTGCTCGAAAGAACGGAAGAATGATGCTCCATTTATTACGAAGCCTCCTGCTTCTATTTTTTCTGCTACTTTGAAGGCTTTGTTCATATCTTTTGTTACTATTGAAGCACTTAATCCATATTTAGATTGATTAGCTATGTTAATAGCATCTTCAATTGTATCAAATCCTATGATTGGAATTACTGGTCCAAAGATTTCCATATCTTTAGCTACTTCCATGTTTGGAGTAACTCCATCTAAAATACATGGTTCAAAGAAAGCTCCATTTCTTCTTCCTCCACAGACTAGTCTTGCTCCTTCTGAGATAGTTTGTTTAACTTGACGATCTACTTCTTGAGCAGCTTCTTCAGATATTAAGCATCCTATATCAGATGATGATTGTTGTGGCATACCTACTCTTAATGTTTCTAATTTTTCTCTCATCTTTTTAATAAATTCTTCTTTAACGTCATTATGAACTAAGAATCTTTTTGAAGCACAACATACTTGTCCAGTATTATAAAGTCTTCCCCATACTACTTCATTAACAGCTAGATCTAGGTCTGCATCTTCACAGATAATCATCGCATCATTTCCACCTAATTCTAGTGAAACATGAGCACAATGGTCAGCTGCACATTTAGCTGCATCTATTCCAGCTTCAGTTGAACCAGTTAAAGTGATCATATTAACTTTTGGATTTGATGTTAAGGCTCTACCTACAACAGTTCCTTTACCATGTACTACTTGAATAACACCATATGGAACTCCTGCTTCAATTAATAATTCAACATATCTTGTTAGAGTTAGTGGATTAACACTAGCTGGTTTTAAGATTACTGAGTTACCCATCAATAATGCAGGTGGTACCTTATTTATAAATATATCACTAGGAAAATTAAATGGTATTATCGCAACTACTACACCTAAAGGTTGTCTCATTGTATATTGAATAGTATTTTCTTGTCCTTTTTCAGTACCTTTTGGAATTACTTTTCCATATAAGTGTTTTACTTTTTCAATATAAGCTGGTACTCCAATAAAGATATTATTAATTTCATTATAAGCTTCTTTAATTGGTTTACCTGTCTCTTGAGATAGTAGATTTGCTAGATCATCTAAGTTTTCTTCAACTAATCTAACAAATTTTGATAAAGCTTCACATCTAACCAATAATGGAGTTGCTTCCCATCCTTTTTGAGCAGTTTCAGCAAAGTCTACTGCTTTATCAACATCTTCTTGAGTTAGAGCTGGTACTGTATCTACTAATTCTCTAGTAGCTGGATTTATTACTTCAATAACATTTCCATCAGTAGATGATCTCCATTCATTTCCTATTAAACTTTTCATAATTTCCTCCTTTTATTCTTTAAAACCCGTAAATGATAAAGATAGACCTCCAACTGTATTAGCCGAATGTTCTAATGTTCCATATTCACCAAAAGTGAATACTATTAAGAACCCTTTATCTTTTAAGGTTTCTTTTACTTTATTATATATTTCTTGTTCTAGATTGTGATTAGCTAAACCTAGCCTTCTTCCTCCACAATGAACAAGTAAATATGAATCACAATCTCCTAATTCTTCTAAAGTATTAGTTATTGAACTAACCATATCTCTTGGTTCCATGTGCATATGAATTATGGCTGTATTAGAAACTAAATTTCCTCCTACATTGATTGTTCCATCATGTTTCGCAAACATTGGATGTCTTATCGCTATTAATCTACCAATTGGATCTTTTACTCCTAATGGATCAAATATTGATTTAGATAGAATATTATTACCCATCAAATCATCTTCATTGATTCTAGTCCATTCAGAGTATTTAGTTAATGCTGAAATATTATCAATAGTTTTTAATTCTCTTCTTCTTTGAACATTAGTTACTATTCCAGCTTGACCTGTTTCATTATAACCATGTTCTAAAACATTTTTTATTTCAGTATCAGATTTTATTAAAGCTATGGCACAACCGTTTTTTATTACTTGGTTTTCACAAATAACTTGCCATTTACCAGAGACATCATTATCGGCTGCTGTACCACCGAAAACCGGCACATTACCAATGACATCTTGAATACCTTGAATGTATTCTTCTTCATCACCTGGTGTAGCTGTCATGAAGAAATAATTTGGTTTTTCTCCACCCATATCTAGAAGTGCCCTTTCAGCTATTTCTCTACCGATTACCCTGGCATCTTCCATCTCTTTCTTTTCTTTTCCAGCTACTCCAACAACTATATCACCAAAGAATGTCATCATACCAGTGTATCCTGTTTCAGCATTCATATAACCTGCGTTAGTACTAATTGCCGCACTTGATGTACATCCTATA